>Ga0187219_1000021_pt1 | contig 56405 bp, 72 predicted proteins | sample 13SPOviralmetaG_FD_130162 | JGI IMG/M metagenome (GOLD analysis project Ga0187219, IMG submission 130162) | Marine viral communities from the oligotrophic San Pedro Time Series (SPOT) site, San Pedro Channel, CA, USA - 13 SPOT_SRF_2010-07-21... | ecosystem: Environmental > Aquatic > Marine >... | reverse complement strand
GTTCCCCCTCTCAACCGTGAGAACAACATTATCGAGTGCATGCGCGGCATCGTTGAGACAGACAAGTACTTTGAGTATGTGAACTTCCCATCCTTCATAAAGCAGAGAGGGACGACCATATTATTGCCTCGGGGCTATCCTATTGCGCAGGCCATACCTTTTAAGAGGGGTATGGAGAAGACGGCAGAGATAAGGGCTATGAACAAAAAAGAGTTGGTGCATCTCCAAAAAACTAGAGATAAACGCTCATCTCATCCAAGCCTTTATCGTGAAACTATGTGGGAGAGAAAATGAGTTCTATCAGCTACAGAATCGCTGCATACGATGCAGACACAATGGAGTACCTTGTAACCTATCCAGTTGCAGGAACGACCAAAAAAATACTTGTTCCTGTCATAAAGTCTGGCAACTCGATAGATTCTGCCCGTACAAAACTAGCTATTGAAGTTGCAATACGAGACGTTGAATCCCCAGAAATTATCCCGCCAGTCCCTGACAATGTTGATGACCTTATTGGTTACTCTGGAGATGCTCAGATCACGACTGGAGTAGTCTAATGTCAGATAGAGACTTGCTTTCAGAGCACGCCTTCCCCCTCCTCCTTAAAAATGGTGTCTTTACTTTAAGCGAGTCTCTCGATATGCCTGCTGGCAAGACGCTGAGCTACACCGCAAAAGAACTAACAACTTTCTTTGATAGGTCTACAAGCGTAAAGCATGATGACACTGACCATGTATATCACTCTCGATGGCCTTGGTGTTTTGCGACCATCAGCCCTAATGTCCCTTCAGGTGAGCACCTTTGTTACACATCTCACTGTGAACCAGAAGCTGATATGGCAGAAGTTCAAAGTGCAATGGAAGGAACAGAGCCTTTCTTTGTGACCCGTTTTGTTTTTGATAGTGAGGAGATGAAGGTTCACGCCTACATTGATGGCTCAAGATACTGGGATCAAACAGACTGGCAACCAACTAAATGGTCTTACCAGCCTTATGAAAGATCGCTTGGCTTTGAGGTGCTTCAATCAGGGGCTTCACTGCACTGCCTAATGCCTCAAGACCTACCTAATGACGAACCAAATTGGAGCCGCCTAGTTCGTCCTGTCCGAGCGGGGGAAACCATCACTATAGAAAAACGAGGAGACCACTGTCTTATCATTCCAATTCATGCAGGCGCTGACATTTCTGGCTCTTCGTTTAATGCAAAAGATTTTATCGAGCTACGCTCGGATGAAGCCACGTTCACCGCCCACGGTGACACCATCGTCGCGCTCGTCTACAAATGATCCTAGACCCTGAGTACTGGCTCTGGACTGGTGAGTTAGACAAGGGTCTTTGCGACCTCATCATAGACTGCGGGAACTCTCAGAAGCTGGAGGACGGTATTGCTGGCGGAGAAGTCAACGAGGATGTTCGTCGCTCAAAGGTCGGCTGGGTTCCACCTATCCACTGGATTAGCGCAATCACAAACATGTACGGCAAGCTGGCCAACGAACAAGCATGGCAGTTTGATGCTACTGGACAAGACGGCATTCAATTCACTCGCTATGGCATTGGCGAACACTACAAGCCTCACATGGATACCTTCGCCCTCGCTGACGGTATGCGCAAATTGAGCATAGTAATTCAGCTAAACAAACCCGAAGACTATGAGGGTGGAGAGTTTCACTTCATCAACGAGGACGGTGAAGGGGAGACTGTAGAGGGATTTAAAGAGCAAGGATCAATACTGGTATTTCCCTCATTCAGAATGCACCAAGTGACTCCCGTTACATCAGGTACACGCCACAGCATCGTGACTTGGTTTATCGGCCCCCAATTAAAGTAGGACGACAACCCTGTAACCCTAAAGCGACAATCTGCTATGGATATAAAATCAGAAGAATTCAAGTTAATGCTTGAAGCGGCAGCGGAGAAAGGCGCAAAGAAGGCGCTTGCCGACGTTGGCCTTTCTGATGAAGAAGCTATTCATGACGTACATGAGCTGAGAGACCTTCTCGATGGGTGGCGAGAAGTAAAAAAGGCCGTTGGCCAGACAGTCGCTAAGTTTTTAACAACGCTTGTTCTGGCCGCTATTGCCACTGCTCTGGCAGTAAACGTCTACACCACAGGCGAATGAAAGATTTAATCCGCGAGGAACTTCGTGTCTGGGCAGTTAATGCTTTGTCCACCGTCCACCCTCAATTCTCTGGTATGCCTGCCTGCCCTTACGCATCGAAAGCTATTGTCTCAGACAAAGTAGACATTGAAAGCGGTTTTGGTTGGGGCTACTCAAACATACAGAGAACATCAAGAAATTTCCCCAAGGACAAAAGCATTGTCATCCACTACGAGTTAAGCCCGTCGATGACAGCAAAAGAAATGCACGAGGACTTGGACAGGCTGAACTCCGAGAAAAAGTTTTCCCGGCGTAACCTCTGGTTTATTGGCTTTCACCCGGACGACCCCGACCCAGAATTTATAGATGATGAAGAGGAATGTACGCCTCTCGTCGATGAGCCTTATGCCTTGATATTCATTCAGAGGCTAACCGAGCTTGATGATGCAAGCAGACAGCTTGAGGCTAAGAGGTACTACCTACGTGCTCACCCAGAAGAGATTGAGCACCTACTTAAACGAAGACTAGCAAGAGAGGAATACGACAATGGCAATGGGACGCAAGAGAGTAACTAAGAACGCTGGAAGTAAGAAGAAGCCCAGCGCGAGCAAAAAGTTTAAGCCAGTAATGGGCGGCAGAGGTAAGGGCCGCAAGTAAAAACTCTAAGGTTAATTAAATGTCACGTAAACATGAAACCCTTCATAAGGGACTAGCAACACTCAAGACCTCTCGCGGATGGACTTACATCGAAGAGGTCATGGAGAAAGAGATCGTCGGTGCAGCTCTTGGCATGGCAACTAATGCAAACATGTCAGTTGAAGAGATGCACTTTCGTCGTGGCTCAATCTGGGCCGCAAAACAGCTTCTTGATCTACCTGAGCGACTCACAGCACATCTGGAGAGCGCCATAGCACTTGAGGCAGCAAACCTGCCGGACGAAGCTCAGGCTTCTTTCGACATACTAACTAAATCCCCGCCAAGGCCGGGAGAGGAATAAGAAATGGCTGACCAACCGATAGACCCAAGTGCAATGATAGACCGAGTGGCATCGCAACAAATGGGTGTCCAACCACAAGTACCAGAGCAACCAGTGCCTCAACAGGCCGCTGAAAAAGCTCCTGAAGTACCCACTGACCAAGAGAAAGCTGTTGCTGACGGATCACCAAAAACAGAAGGTGATCGTATGGATGCAGACGCGATTCTCTACGAGATCGACTTTGGTGACGGCGATATGCGAAAGCTGAGCCCGAAGCAAATCTCGGAAACTTTTAAGCGTTACCGTGATGTCAATCACAAGCAGGCTCAGAACTCTAACCTTAACAGAGTAGTTGAAGCCGCAATCAAAAACGGTGTTGCTAAAAGTCCTGATGACGCCGCACGCCAACTGTTAAATCTCTTGAAGGCTAACGAGACGAATGCACAGATGGGCGACACTGACGGCAAGACAAACGTCCAAGCCAAAGCTGAGACGTCAATGGATGCTCTGGCCCAATGGGAAGAAGACAACGCTGTTTCGCTTCCACCGGGATTCAGAGAGCAAGCTGACATGATGAACAAGATGGGCGCTAACATGACCCAGCTTCAGCAGATGCTAGGTCAAGTCCTGAGACAATCCGAAGGTAACGCTAACCAAGCTGTTCAGCAAGGTCTCGAAGCTCAAGACATGAAGGGTCAGGCTATCAAGCAAGCGATTGCCAACAACCTAGATAAAGCGGCTCAAGCCACTGGCTTATCGGATGAGCAGGCAGAAGACTTTAGAATCTTTGCTTACGAGCGTGGATACACGGAGGACGACTTTGTTGATCTCCGCTTGACCGCTAACGTAATGAACGATTTTAAAAACAACATGGCTTCTCCTGAGATGGAGCGACTCAAAGAGATCAATGCACGCAGACAGTCATTCACTGGCACTGTAGCTCAGACTCCTATGGGTAGCGGAGCAGATGGTTCTGCAAATCCTGAAGCAACCACCTTAGACCGCTTAACTTCTGCGGCGATGAACAAAGGCTAGTAGCACTAAGCACCACAGGAAGGGCTCCCAATCGGGAGCCTTTTTTTTGCAAACAGGGACGATGGGTATATCCCATAAGTCATATTATTAAATCACAGGCGCTACGGCCCCTTTTTGCAACACAGATATACCCGAGTACATTCCTTTTGGGACGGTAATTCCTCACAAGGCGCAGTAACTCACCAAACTATTTTCGTAAACTTTTGCCTATAAGAGGAAACTTATCATGGCTATTCAAGGTGTACGGGGTACTGGAGAGTTCTCAAGTGACTTTCGCCCCAAAAACTATCGTGAATTATTCACGCTACTAGAGCCAAACGGTAATGCACCGTTAAACGCTCTGCTTTCTATGGGTTCATCAGAAGCTACTGACGATCCTGAGTACAAGAACTTTCGTGACGAACTGCCAGATCGCAAACTGCAAGTGAATGGTGCTGTTGCTTCAACAAGCACAACTTCAATCACTGTAGATGCTTCTGCTGATAACAAGTACGCCGTTGCTGGCGCTATCCTTGTGAACAGCCAGACTGGTGAAGTGATGCGAGTCTCTGCTGATACTACTGCTACAACTGTAACTGTTGTGCGTAACATCGGCGGAACTGCTCACCAAATCGCGGACAACGCACCACTGTTTGTAGCTGGCTTTGCTGCTGCTGAAAACCAAGATGTCGGTACGGCTATCTCGTTTGATGCAACTGTAGCGTCTAACTACACTCAGATTTTCCGTACTGCCTTCGGTGTGTCTAACACTCTGAAGTCAACCTATCTGCGTACTGGCGATAAAGAAGACGAAGCGATGACTAAGGCGCTGAAACTTCACATGAGCGACATCGAACGCGCTATGTTGTTCGGCATCAAAGCTGAAGAGAGTGCTTCTTCTGCGGCTCCTCGTCGTTACACTGGTGGTCTTACCACTTCTATCTCAAGCGTTATCGACGTTGCAAGCGACATCGATGGCGACGGCACCATGAACGAAGCTCAGTTTGATGAAGAACTCATCAAGACTGTATTCAAGTATGGTTCACGAGAGAAGATTGCATTTGTTGGCTACAAAGTAGCTGCTCACTTGCAGGAGTTCGGTAAGTCTCGCTGGCGTCCAGAGAGTGTTGAAGGTGCATACGGTGTGAACCTGACTCGCTATAACACTTTTGCTGGTGACCTTATGGTTCACCTCCACCCGCAGTTCCGTCAGGTTCCGGGCATGGACAACGCAATGATTGTTGTTGACTTCCCATACTTGAAGTACCGCCACCTAGAAGGTCGTGATACTGCTCTGTATGAGAACCGTCAGGGCAACGGTGTTGATGGTTCTATCCACGAGTATCTGACCGAGTGTGGTCTGGAGATGCTTCAGGATAAGACTCATTGCTACATCAAGAACTGGTCAAGCAACGCATAAGCGGACGACCAGTCGCTTCTTGAAGCGTAAATTAGGGGTAGTAGGGCAACCTGCTACCCTTTTTTTATGGAGACGATAATGGAAAGTAAAGTAACCGCTAAACCAAAGGCGAAGAAAGTTAAGGCTGAAGCAAAAGCTCCTGCTACACCGAAGGCTCCTGAGACAGTTTGGTTTCAATCTAAAGAGATAGAGCCTACTCAATTCAGTATTCGCGACAACTACGCCTCACTAGAACCCGGCGGACGATTAGTCTGGGAGTTCTCTCAGGAGGACGCAGTGTTTGTTCGTCGCCACCACTTCGTTCAGACAGGGCGAGTCATAGAGGTAGACTAAGATGGCAGAGACCAGCAACACCAATCCCCATGTAGCCGACAAGAACTCACCGCTTGAGACGATGGCCATGCAAGCTGTTCGCCGATTTGGTGACTTCTCGCCCGGGACATTATCTGGTGATGCGGTCTTAATGTTCATCGAGTTTGCCAATATGGTTATTGATGAAGTGCGCATGCACCCCTACTGGGATGCAACAAACGAACTCAACTACTATGAGCATCTGAGTGAGACCCGCCCTATTCCTGACACGATCATGATCGCTGGCTTGCTCTATCACTACGCGACACAACAAGCATCTGAAAAGTCACAACAGTATGGTTCCTTCTTTATCAGAACGATCAGCCAAGAACTCTGGCGACTGAAGAACGGAAACACACCTATTCAGATGCGTGTCATGGACAACGGCACTAATAAGCGTAACTACACAGCCAAGTCCACAAGCACTATAAATGGAACAGTGACCTACTGATGGCGACTAAAGCTCCAACAGGAGTTCAAACCAAGACTGTTGGCTATGACGGCTTTCAGGGTCTCGACGTCTCCAGAGACACAACCTCACTAGATACGGGCAAGGGCCAGCATCTTGCGCAGGTAACCAATGCGTTCTGTGATTGGCGGGGACAGATAGTCAGAGACCCGGGAGCTAAGTTAGTTCAGGGTGAGCACCCAATCCTAAACGTCAATTTTTATTCTGCCGCAAATGTTGTTTACGCAGAGCAGGATGGCGCAGGCATAAACCTTGTGAGCGAGGACGACCACAGGTATACGAACGCTTTCCCTTCTGGCTCCAATGTAACTTCGGCGGTCTTTAACAGAAAGGTTCACTTCTTCAGCTCTGGTTCTCAGTCGATTTCGTATGACGGTATCAAGTACACCCCAAACGGAAGCCCAGACCTAAACGAGCTTAGACCATCCTTCGCCGCATCTGTTGCTAGGCGATTCTGTGTTGCAGGCGTATCTGGCAGAGAGACTCAGATATTTCTGTCCCGTGTGGACGACGATGGAATATTCCCCGGGGACGAGCCGCTTGACAGTAATAGCGTACTACGTGCTGGCGCGATAGACGTATCAAACCAATTAGGCACATCAGAAGTGATCACTGGTCTGGCTAAGTTTGAGCAAACTCGCTTGGCGGTTTTCACCTCTGACCGAGTACTTATCTACGCCATAGACGCCAACATTGATTTATGGGCGCTCGATGATAAGGCAAGTATCAACGTAGGTTGCGTGAGCCATGCGACCATAACTCGTGCAGGTAGCGACATCTTGTTCTGCTCTCGATCTGGCGTCCACAGTCTTCGTCGATCCGTGGACAACGGTATAACCATCGAGGGAACAGAGCTATCAGAAAAGATAGACATTAAGTATCGCGAGTTAATCGCGAGTGTCGAGTCTCCTGAAGACATTACCGCAACCTATGATCCTGACATGAGTCAGTACCACATATTCTTTCCTCAAAAAGGCGGCGTTCTGTCTAAACGCTTAACGCTGACAGTAACCCCTGAAGGCAAGCCCAAATGGTCGGAAGGAACATTCCTGAACGCAAGATGCGGATCATTCCAAGGCGGACGACTTGTCTATGGAAGCTCTGGCGGCATTTACGATATAGCCAAAATTGAGGAAGAAAGTGACGTCCATCCAGAGATGGTCGTCACGACACCCGTTCTCTGGCACGGCAGTTTCACTGAGACAAAGACAGTGAACTCTCTGATCATTCAAGCAGATGGATCAGGTAGCGCGACGCTAGAGGTAATAGATGACGTGGGTAGAACGATAGGGAGTTTGTCATTCGAGATTAGCGATAGCGCGGACGACAACTACTTCCCTGATGTCCCATTATCACGTCAATACGAAAGAAAACTAGAGATGCGATACAGAGCTGCCCAGTACCGATTGACCATAAATGGTAAGGGGTTATGCAGAATTATTGGCATTGGCGTGATACTGAGGAAGTAAAATGGCACGGCTTAGACAACAAAACTCACAAAATTATGTTGCATCACAGAACATAAACGCGGAATTCGAGAACGTAATACGTTACTTGAACTCTGCTGAACTAGGTGACAAGACGCTCGGTGAGCTTCTTTCTACCCTGTTCACTGCTGACGGAATTTGGCAGGGGCCAATCGAGCTACGTAATGACAGCTCTAATGGTCTGCAATACCGCGTAGGAACCTACACATCTCAAGACACTGGCTGGGCAAACCTAGCAACCCTCGCCGAACTCCGTGGAGCGGCAGGCACTGTAGTGAGTGAGATTGGTGCTCCGATTCTTTACAGCAGACAAGACACGACGGCCACTGGCAGTCAAACGGTGTTTAACTACGCTTTTGATAGTTCGGACGAACTGCTGGTTTATGTTAGCGGTGTACTCAAGGTCGAAGGCGCGTCAGCCGACTATCAAAAGAGTAGCGCAGCGAACACGGTCACCTTCAACTCAGGTCAGTCTGCTGGGGCCGTTGTGACCATCTACAAAATACGAGCAACTGCCATCACTGGCTTTACTCGTTCAGATATTACGACCACGGCGAACCAAACTGTATTCCCGTTTGTCCACGATGAGTCAACAGTTCTTCAGGTATACAAGAACGGCATCCTGCAAAGATCAGGCGGTGCAAATGATTATGTGACTAGCGCGGCAACTGACACAGTAACATTTACTAGCACAGTAGCTTCCGGCAATGTCGTATCCATCATTACTGTTGAGAGCACAGAGACTAACGTAGTCACTGGCCTAATGACAGAAGCTAACTTCACTGACACAGCTACAGGAAAGATTCTCTACAGCAATTTGCAAATAGCTGATGGGGATATTACCCAAGCAAAAGTCGCTGGCCTTGTGGCTCATATTGCAACAGCAGCTAAGCTCACTGTTAGTTCGTCCACACCATCAACGCCAGCGAGCGGTGACTTGTGGATGGATACTTCAGGTACACCTAACCGACTCAAGTTTTATACAGGAACAGCTTGGCTAGAGACTGCCCCAGAAAGCTCACTACCTACCTTTGCCGCCGCGAATGCGGGTCAGTTTGTAAAGGTAAACGCTACAGGTACTGCTCTGGCATACGCGGATATTGATTACACCGCAGTTGTCCCGGTTACACAGAAAGGTGCGGCCAACGGAGTAGCAACACTGGATAGCACTGGCCGATTACCAGCGGCTCAGTTACCCACCGTGTTGGCATCTGACAGCATATATTTAAAGAGTGCTGGCAGTAACTCAAACGGCAACGTCCCGATCAAAAGAGTTTACAGGCAAAAAATTCAGGTTGATGCAATCAGTTTGCAGTGCGCATCTGGCACAGGTGTTGTTCAGATAACGGTGAATGGTGTGGCTGTTGGTTCGACTCACTCTGTAACCTCTTCAGGATTGGAGGTCGTCTTGTCCACGCCGCAAGAGATTGATTCAACCTCATCGTCAAAACTGATTGGGTTCGATATTACGAACGCAAGCAGTCTTAATACTCTGGAGATTACATTAGCCATCAGTATTTTAAGTAGCTAAGTGCGGTACATCTGCACAAGCGAAAGGCAGGAGGCACTTGCAGCTATATGCTCAATGAAGTGTGAATGTCCTGCCTACCCAGAGCCTAACTCTTCGATAGGCATCTGGGACTCAAAAGAGAACAAGCTAGTTGGTGGTGTTACTTACACCAACTACACGAAGAGAGAAATATGGGCGTCCATTTGGATGGACGACAAGAAAGCATTAACCAAAGGAATAATGAGGGAAATCTACAGCTACCCCTTCATTAAGTGCGATGTCTTGAGGTTATGCACTAATACGAGGGCAGGAAACGAAGAGTCCTTGAAACTCCAAAAGAAGATGGGCTTTGTTGAAGAAGGAAGGCTCAGAAGATTCTTTGGAGACGAACCACATGAGGACGCGATCCTGATGTCAATGTTGAAAGAAGAATGTAGGTGGATTAAACATGGGTAAGAAATCTGGGCCTCCGGCACCTCCTCCGCCGCCTGATTATACCAAGCAGCGAGAGAGTGCAGTCTCTAAAGAGAACAAATCCAGAAATAGATTGGCTGGCGACTATAACGACAGAATCAAATTATTCAACTCTGCGTTGACAGATTCTGCGTCTGGCATTGGTGGTTTCAGTGACACAGTAAGCGGCCTGTCCTTGGGTGATGACCTTAGCGGTCTCTCTGATATTGAGAAAGAAATTGAATCCTTGAGGGGCAACCTTGAGTCTTTCAATGCTGGCGATGTTTCATGGATGAGTGGCGTTCAAGACTCAATAAAAGCTCAAGAAGCCGAAAAGCAAGATGCCTTATCTAACATCGAACCGTCCGCTTTTGATTTCACCAATCTTAACTTAAACAACATCGACTTTGGTGGTTTCGCTGGCGCAAACTTTGGCCTTGCTGGTCAAGGGTCAGGACGGTCGAGTTTTGGGTCATACGAGCCGCCACAACAACTTCAGTACGACGAGTTCGGGCTTCCAGTTTCTCCCGGCTTTAATCCTGCTGGAGAGTCTTACGGTGCGTCTGTTATGTATGACATGCCTACCCTATCCGATTTGAACACGGGTCTGTCAAACAAATACCTCGGCGATCTGAATAGAATTCAAGAAAGCATTGACGATCTTCAAGCTAGAGAAGAAGCAGAGAAGCGACGCGGTAAGGACTTCTTTACTCAGTACATTAACGAGGCCAACCAAGGTGACATTGATATTGAGTTCGCCGACCTTAATACTGACTTCAGTAGGTTCTCTCGCGACCTAGCGCAAGCTAGAAACGAAATAAACGCTTTCGATAGCCCGCTTAGCTTTGACTCGAAAGCAAATGCGATGACTGAGCTGGACAATCTTGAGGCTCTGATTAATTCGAGAATTGGCGAGCAAACTGCTGAGCAGGGCCGCATCGATCAGTTCTTTACTGGCATACCTGACGACCCGTCCACGCCAGACGTGGACGAGAGCACAGGTGGTGTCCGTGGACAAATCGGAGACCTACAGACGACATTCGATGATCTAGGTATTGCTGACGTTGGTGACCCAACCGAGCTGAAGAACAAGATCAGAGAGCTGGAGAGCCAGCTTTCTGGGTTCGACAGCGAGATGGACTTTAATATTGGTCGAGACCTTCAGGATTTATATGCACTTGAAGATCAGTTGTATGGTCTACAGCGAGAGCGATCCGAAGAGCAAGGGCGACTAGATACCATTGGCAATGCCGCAAGACAGCGTGCAGATGCAATCGCAAGAGCCGCAAGCCGAGCGGGGACAAAAGACCTGTATGGCATTCAAGACCTTGAAGATCAAATCAGGGCTCTTGAGGGTGACCTCGGCTCCGTTACAAGCGACCTAGCCTTCGACTCAAGTGGACAGCTTGGGACGTTAGAGGAAGCTAAAGGCGTACTATCTGGCCTCATAGGTGAAAGGGACGCGGCATTGCTTGCCGAATCTGGACAGCTAGAGGAACTAATGGCCGGACTCGGAGAGATTCAAGACTACGACGAAGCTGGCCTAATGAATCTCAGATCAAAGATTGATCGCGAGATGGCAGAGCTTGGACAGTACCAAGGCGGAACTGAAGCAAACTATGCCGCTCTTCAAGAAGCATTTGGTGGCGTGGACGAAAGACTTGAAAACCTTGGACTCAAGAGAAGCGATCTCGAGGGTAACGCGCTGACTTTGTTGCAAGACATTCGTAACCGGGAGTTCTTCGACAATGATGGCTTGAACATTGCCGGGGATGAGATCGAGGCATTGCGCCAAGAGATCGAACGCTATGGCGCAACCCAAGCAAATGATGAGCTTGCGGGATTAGCAGACATATACAGGGATCAGAGCGACCGCCTTGCTTTTGATGCTGAACAGGTTGCAAGCAGAGACGCATTGGCCGCCGCAGAAGTCGAAGGCGCTGTTGATGCTTACGGAAACTTGCAGTTCGCTTCAGTGGGAGATGCAAACACTCCTATCACGCAGGAGCAACTAACTGCTTACTTGGCGAACCTTGACGACGAAGACGAGCTGGTGAACATGAATAACCAGTCCTCGTTTGCTAGGAACCTAATGACGGGAATAGTTTAACATGAGTTTTTCAGCCGCATTCCAAATGGGTGGCTCTATCCTTGGCGCTATTGGAAGCCGAGGTGCCGCTAAGTACCAGCAAAAGATGGCCGCGTATCAGGCCGAAGTCGCTGAAGCCGCCAGAAGAGATGCTGCTCAGAATGCTGCATTTCAGGGCCAAATGGGTGGTTACACCCTTGGCTTACAGGAAGATCAAAATGACTACTTTAAAGATATTTACAACAGTCAGAACAGAGCGGAGCAAGACCTTCAGGCGTACCTGAGAGCGCAAGACCGAAGAAACGAAGGCAGGCTTCTTCAGGACAGGGATGACACCTTTAGTCGTCAGCGCATGATGGATGCTGCGGCTAGAGAGCGTCGCCAGTTTGAGCTAGATCGAATTGCAAGAAACGACAATCTGGCTCAAGAAGAAAGAGAGTTCGCTATCGCCGAGCTTCAGGCTGAGCGAGAACGCGCCCGTACAGAGAGAAACCAAGAACTAGATCGCATGAGTGAGAACCGCGAGACTCTCAACGAGGAGTTCGCAGGCAGGCTCAATCGACTTCAAGAAGACAAAAGAATACGTGCGGCAGAACGACGCGAAGAGATCGACCGCCAGAACAGAGTGATCGGTGAGTCATCTGCAACTCGAGACAGGCTACGCGAAGTCCTAGATCAGTTTGGCAATATCTCTACTCCTGAGCTAATAGGTGAGGACGAGTTTAGACGTCGATCCGATGTCCTCTACGACTCATACAAAGGTGAAGTGGACTCATTGGCTGACAAGGCAATGTCCACAACTGAAGCTAACCTGATTCGTTCAGGCATGGACATGGGCGGGTCAGCTAACGCCCAGCGAGCAGAAGTCATTGCTCGTCTGGCTCCTGAGTACGCTAAAGCTAAGGCTCGTGCAAATGCTGATGCGGCCACTGGTGTTGAGACAGCAAACAAGATTCGCAAAGATCGATTCGAGAATCTTCATGCTTCTCTCTCCAAGCAGATGGATGCAGAACAGCAGGCTGGAATGACAGGTCTTGATCTTGAAGCTCGATTGAATCCGCAGACATCGGCAGTCCTAGACCGCGATATTGGCTCTGCATTTAACGCATACCTACAGAATCCCCGTACATCAACGGTTGGCGTCCGTGGCCCTATGTCTATAGGTAGCGGCATTTACAGCGCAGGGCAAGTATCAAACCCCTACGCACAACAGTTGACTAACCCCGGCTACAGCTATGCCGCAAACAGCGCGAGTGGTTATGCTTCTGGGCCGCAGTTAAATAGCTATAACCCAGACAACTTCTTTAGTAATCAGGCAACAGCGATGGGTACTAACTACACGAATGCCTCTAATGCAGCAAACACCCAGTTCGATAGAGCGAAAACAGCATCAGAGCAGTATGGTAGTTCACTAGGACAACTAGCGAAAGACGGCGGCGCGTTCCTTGATGAAAAGTTTCCTGACTTTAAGTTCTTTGGCAGTTAATTAAAAGGTAATAGACATGGCATTTGGCGGATACGTATACCAAGGTTATCAAGATCGTAATGACGAGCTTGATAACCAGCGTATGAAGACAGCAAAGGCTTTCGAGGAATTCAAGAAAGCCAACCCATACGCAACCACACAGGAGTTGCGTGACGCGGTTGACCAGTTCGCTGGCTCAAGCCCTTACTTGCGCTCGGGTGCCGCAACTGAAGAGACGATCAAAGATATTGCTCGCAGGAACTCTGAGGCTAATTACGCTAGAGAGCGTCGAGAGTACCAAGCCAATGTTGCCGCCAAGAAACAAAATAAGCAGGACATGCAGGACAACTTGTTTGGTTACTACACCGAAACAGGCGACATTAAGACCGCTATGAATCGCCTGCAATCTGATCTGAATGCTCTTAACCCAGACACCGGATTCCAGAGCGATCAGCTAGACGATGATAAGCGTTACCTTCAGGGGCTAGACCTGAACGCTATTAGTAAGCAGTTTGATCAGCGGTACTTTAACGATAATAAAGACCTGATCACCTCACAAATCTCTGCGGGGACATCATTTGATGAGTTCGCCAGTAATTCAGCTAACCCGCACATGGTCAACTCTGGCACCTTCAAGAATCTCTACTCCAATCTTTTTGAGGATGAGAAAGAGACTCGACGAGTAGCTGCGTTTGATAAATTAAATACATTGCTTGCCGACCCAAACTATTTAAATCAGGTTGGCGCTGGCAATGTTGATAGTATTCGCAAGGCTATAGGCGAGAGGTTCTCTATGTTTTTAAAGGACGAAGAGATCGAACAGCGTTTAACGGCCCAGCAAGACAACATCTTTGACGGTAAGCGTTCGGCGGCGATGACTGCCGGAACCGACCGAGCCATTCCAATGGTAAAAGCAAACACTGACGAGCTTGTCAGTTACCTCTCTCAGTTTGACGAGATAGATGACAAGACGGCACAGATCGCCCTCCAACAATTTTCAATGACCCACAACTCGAATAACCGTGCCGCTATATCTGCTTTGGTTTCAGAGATTGACGCCGAAGGGGATGGAATATCTTCGCAGAAAATGAATGAGATACTCAGTAAGTACAGCCAAAATGGATTTGTGCCTACCAATACTTACAAGCAAAACATCGTGAATGAGTACATGCAGAATCAAGGTCTCCAAAAGAAGACCTATATAACAGACTATGTTGGCGACGCATTTGGTGATGGCGCTAATAGCCAAGGAAGAGTTGGCAAACAGATAAGTGAAAACCAAGATCAAATCAAAAAGGTCTTGGGTGACACCGCAGATGTAACCAACTTTAAAGGCAACCAATATCAAACTCGCCTTGGGTCGTCTAACTATAACTCTCATATTAGAGACCTTCAGGGTCATATCCAAGATATTGCGACTCAGCGTCAAACCATTATTGATATCGTTGCTCGCTCAGAGAACCCGGCAAACTTCTATGGAACCATTAACGAAGACTACGGCCAGCAGGTTACTCTAGCAAGGGCTCAAGGACAGAAGCACATAGCGTCTCTTGACCAGCAGGTAGAGCAACTTCAGCAAAAGCTGGCTCAGGTTCAAGTTGAGGCTAGGTCGGTCGCCCTTCGAGATAAAGGCTTGGCGACGATCAATGACTTCGATCCGGGATCAGCTAACTTGCTCCAGTTGCAGGACTACTTCGAGAAGAAAGGCTATGCTGACATTATTAGGGGTGGTGGTCAGCTAACGCAACAGCAGGTTGAGGACACCATGCGCGAAGCTGGCGTAAACAAGCATCCGTCAGCGGCCTCGCTTAGCACACCGGGAGGAAACCCCGGCTCAAGCAAAAGGTTGGCTCAACGTCGTGGGACTAGCCAGAACCCGGTTAATGCCAACTATCCAAACATGAGAAGGCAAGGAACGACCCTTGATGATCAGACTGATCTCATCATGAAAGCCTTGCTGAGCAACCTCTAACAGGGACGACCAAGCGTCGGTTCAACAGTACCGTATGGGTTAGCTAATACGGAAACTGGAGAACCGACGTGGCAGACTACCAAGATGATTATCGGCGCGTATCTACGCAAGTAGATATAGACGGGCTGAGCGAACCAACTGATTACACCTTTGGCACTTTAAGCACCTCAACTGGGCTAGAAGCCTTCAACGACCCCACCTTTATGGCCGAAATGCGTGAGTACTACGCAGGCAAAGGCCAATACTTCAACAGCGAAACAGACCTGATCGATGCTTTCTACACTGATAATCAGTGGCAGAACATGAACTCTGTCTCCCTCGGTAAAGAAGTAGCAGAATCAATGGGTGCCGACTCGCGACAGCGACAGCTCATGATTCGCATGAACGAAGTGTTCGACAGCGTTCCAGACTTCTATGAGGAAGGTGGGCGAGGCGCTAAAGGTCTGGCAATCAATGTTGCAGCGGCAGTCACAGACCCACTAAACCTAATCGGTTTTGGTGCTGGTGGACAAGCGGCTAAAGCTGTTTTGCGGCAAGGCGCTCAGGGTGCTCTCAAGGCTGGCATGAAGAAAGGTGCTATCGCTGAAGGTGCCGCAAGTGGTATCGCTGAAACTGGCTTCAACTCTTTAGAGCAAGCTCGAGACATCAATCTTGGTATTCGCGACGAGTATAGTTTTGGAGATGCGGCAGTAGCTGGCGGGTCAGGCATATTGTTTGGCGCTGGAGCTGGTGCTGTGTTCGGTGGACTTGGTGCTCAGTATCAAAAGATGGGCCGCACTGTCGATGCCCCGGGAACAATATTCCGTGAGAACCGACGACTGGTTGAGCTTGGATGGACGGAGGACGAGATACCTCAACTCCCCCAAGGGACTGTAAACCAGATTCTTAAAAACAATATTCCGCCCAACCGTGAACAGCCAAACCCGGATGTTGATCCTGATCCAAATGCTCCCGAGGCCGGGACAACGGAGGCAGAGACTCAAGGCCCAGATACCACTGGCCGGATGCCAACTGACCTAGACCTTGAAGTCGATTTAGTAGCGATTCAGGAAGAGATAAAAAAGACTGAGTCAGAGATCGTTCAGGCTATGGACGGCAATCCGGGCATGGTCGATGATCTGGTTACACGCGCCCGCCTGCTTAATGACATGCTCGAGTTGAATGGACGCTTGTCCGCATACGAGGATGACATTGCCCCCCTACTCCAGTCAGCCGATCCCGCTGAGAACAAGCGTGGACAAAAGCGATCTCAGGAATTAACTAAGCTCAAAACAGCTTATCGCGCCGCATTTGAAGCAGGCGACAGTGCGAGCCTACAGTCTATACTAGATAGAATTGCAGGCGTTGAGCGAGCAGCGGACGCAGAAGATGCCGCCGCAGCGGGTCAAGCTCCAGCACCCGCAACAGGAACAGCACCTAGCGCACCAGAGCCAGCACCAGAAACTCCTGCCCAACCAGATGCAGGTGACTCAACTGACCTGTCTGGCTTCAAGCTAACAAAAGGAGCGCGAAAGGCGGCAGAAGAAAATGGCATCACTGTCGCGGAGCTTACTGATGTCGAGCCTGAAACCAAGTTCGGCATCGGCGTAAAGCAAGTAAGAGCAATTGTTAAGGCTCGTGGACAAACTGAAGCTGCACCAGATGCCGCAGTTGCCCCTGAAGCTCCAGCTCCTGAAGCTACAGTTGCTCCAGAAGCTCCAGCCGCAGAAGCTCCCACGCAACAAGTTACCGAAGTCAAATACCGAGGTGCGCAACAAGAAGCGTCGATAAAGCAGCAACTAGGACAAATGGGTCTGACCGAGGACGACTTCCTCGGGATGATCAATGCTGGTCAAATCGAGGTGTCACCCAACGGAAAGGTGACCCAAGCTGGCCGTGACGCATTCAGAGATATGTTCGTGGACGGTGTCCCCGGCAAGAAAGAGCCTTTAACCGCTGAAGAACTTATTGATGACGAGATCAAGATCACTGAGGTTAAGTATCGCTCTGCCGAACAGCAGAAATCCATAACCAACATTCTGTCAAAGGCAAACCTTGATGAGGATGATCTTGCTGACCTGATTGAAAACAACATACTCCCCGTAACCGGAGAAGGTGTTTTAACCAGAGTAGCTCAAAAGAATCTTCGTGCATATCTAAAAGCAAATACCGCACGCCAGCCAGTTGAAGCGCCAGATATTGACGCCGTGGCTGACGGGGTGTTCGAGAAACTACTCAAGGACATTGACGAAGATACCCTGATGATGATGCTCAGGGATGACCCTGACACGTTCAGGTATTTGATTGAGCAGAAAGCACCTAAAGGTCGCGGTGATGAGGTCACCGACTGGATGCTGGGGCAGATGAACCCTAGAAAAATTGACGTAGAAGTCCAGTCAAACTCAAGCGAACTAAAAGGTCAGATTGCCTCACTTAACACTAGAGACAAAAAGCGACTGCTAGAGATAATGCGTCAGGAGATGGCAAAAGATAAAAAGCTAACTCCTGAGTACGCGAAAGTACTGGCCTACGACAGGCTAATCTCAGACGACTTGGATAGAGCAAACCAAAGAATCCCAAGTGCCGCTGGCCGAGAGCCAATCGATACAACTGCTGGTCGAACTACCCGTGGAAAAATACAGTCGTTCTTGCGTAGCAGTACTGATATTGGCGGTGGATATGGAGTCATTGGTAGAGCGCCTGAAGTCCTACCGGGGACAGAAGGGAAAGGTCGCGGCCCTCTCACTGAGGACGAGAAAATTATCTATGGCCATGAGGCCGCTGTAGACGAAGCAAGAAAGACGCAAATGATCCAAGACGATAACGGCGTCTACCAGAACAAAGAAGTTTACAAGATCGTGAAGTACACCTCCCTTGGCGGAGAGAAGGTCTATGCCACCAACCAAGGCAAGATGAAAGAGTATGGCACAGAAGGCAAGAAGAAGTTTGTGCAGTCTCGAGCCAAGAAAGGTGAGACCCTGTATGTTGATAGCCGAGGCAAGTCATATCGATCCATTGAAGCTCTTGAAGGATGGGAGACAGTAAAACCCGAGGACGGACTGGATGTGGACGAACCTTACATTCCGAAGGCTAAAAAACTAAGGGAGGCTGGTGCAGTATTGCGTGGTGGTGGTTCTATTAAGGATTACCTTGACGCTGTAAAAGGCATTGACTCCAAGTCAGTTGCAAAAGAAACAGCCAACACAACTCCTCTCACGGTTATTCCTGATCTACCCGCTGTTGATGAAGATGGTATGCGTCTGGCGGTACTGCCTGATGACCCCGACAAGAATATTCGTGTTATCTCGAACAAGCAGATCGAGGCAGGCAAGACCCTTTCTGATCTCGTCGGCAAAATGCCTGATGGCGAGTGGACAGCAGGATACGTCAACGGGTCAGCAACTACTGGCTCACGCCTAGCTAATGATAGCTTTGTTGCGTGGAAGGCCGACAGTGTTGAGCCGAAGAAAATTAAGTCATTCTTAACCCAAAAAGAAGCTGGGCAAGAGCTGGTTTCAGTGACCGTGGATGACATCTCAAGACTTGTATCCTTAGCTGAAAACCTACCGAATTCTGAGTCTGCCCTTTTCTACAAGCCACTGGATGTTATCGAGCGGTTTGTTGACCTTATGTCTGCTAACGGCGGAGTGGCAAGCAAAGCTGATCTCAACCAGATGATCACCGATGTAGATTTGGTTCTCGGTTGGCCTGAAAAAGGCGCTACAGATACTATTAAATTTGTATCTGACCTTTACCAATTTAAAGCAAAATATGTCCCCGAAGACATACGACTAGACACATTGGCTATCAAGACCAGTCAGGCAGACTTCAAAAGACTATTCAGTGATTTCTCTAACGAAGAGTTAGCCGAAGGAAAGCGTCTCATTGAGATGCTTGCCAAAGATGGCGGGCGAGGCGCTCCCAAATTTGACGGAAATACCTACAAGGGTGACGGCTTATACCGTGGGAAAAATAACTCAATATCTCTTGCCACTAAGCCAAAGGGAATCGATGAAACTCAACTGCCCAACGACCGAATACGCACGCTTGCACATGAGATGGGCCACTGGACGTATGCCAACCTTTTAAGCACTGAGGACAAGCTAGAGTTCTGGGGAGCAATGTCAAAATACATTGACGCTGACGGTCAGGTAAACGAAGCATCTGTTGCTGACAAGCTACCTAAAAATGCAGAAACCCTTGGGGAGGTTTTTTATGCTCCGGGAATCCGCTCACCTCAAGAGTTCTTTGCTGAGCAGTTTTCAATGTGGACGATGCAAAACAAAGCATCCGGGTTTGCTCGAAGCCAGCAATATGGGGAATCAATTAAGGCATTCCACGGAGTGTCAGACAGCTTTTGGAAAAAAGTATCCAAGGTTGTTCTGGGTGTATTCAACCGTGCGCTAGACCCAAAGAATATAGACCCCGACCTAGAAAAATTATTCGCCCGTATCCTTCCAGATGGCGGCGAAGCTATGGCAGTGAGGGATGCCGCACCACCATCTACCCCTGCTGGCCAAACTATAGTAAGGGTAGCAAAAGATTTAAATATGCTCGTAGATGACCTTGAGTATCAGGTGGAGTTATACACTGATCACTCTGCTAATCCTGAAGCATTAATAAATGCCGCCCTAGATTTTGCTAAACGCCTTTATGGTATGTCAGCCACTGGCCGGAAGAAAGAATTCGCTCCGCTCCAGCTTACGCAGAAAACGAACGCGGCTAATGCTCGTTTGGCCCGAGATATTTTCGACATTCTTAAAATAGAAAGTGTTGATGATCTTGTTGATGGAGACGTGGACTTTGCGGCTCAGCTTATTGATCCCAAAAAAGCTGACGATCTCTATAAATTCTTGGCGCTAGAAGGCAATGCACAACCGCACCTAAAAGCTCACGAAGACATAAGTAAAAATCTGCGGCGTGTATTCAACAGGCTAATTGATGAAGACCTTGAGATGTTCCCGGAGGGTAAAACCCTTGCGAAGCGAAAAGAGTCTCAGCAGCGAACTTTCTTTAAAGAGCGTTTTGCCAAGGGTCGAGCCCAGAGACAGAAAGCTGAGCGTAAAATCACCCAAGAAAAAGCGGCAACAAAAGCAATTATTGAATCAAAAGAAGTTCCGCAGGTTTCTGAGACAAACCCTGCCCAGTCTCCTAGCTTTAAAACCATGTCCACATCTTCGCTGGAGAAGATCAAGGCTGATGGAATGGCCGCCAAGAATCTCACTGATGAGGTGCTTCAGGCTAGTCTCGAACTGGAGGCTCGCGCTAATACAGAAAGGGTCACCTCCATCAGTCCTATCACAGTTACAGATACAGTCACAGCGGACGCTATTAATAGAGAGATACGTGAGGGCGAGGGTCTTGATGCCAACAGCCTCTCAGCCAGTGGGCCAGCATCTGTTCGAGAAGCTCAAGAGAAAATGGGTCATCGCACAAAGCGGGAGGGGTACAAGTCCCGGAGCATCTTCTTGCGTCTCAACAATATTTCCGAGGCATCTGACGAGGGTATCGCGCAGCGACTTGTTGTCGCCGCACGCGGGGACGAGTTTGATCCTATGACCGCTGGCTCCAGAGATACCTTTGATAACGACTTCAGCAGTGATGCCTTTGCTTCTTTGCGGGACAGAATGCGCAACATCTCAAAACTGCTAAATCGTGGTGATGAGGGCGGTGTAGAGCAAGTCGTTGAAATGGTTCTTCGCCTCGACGGAATAGACCCATCAGCTAAGGCAGTTATTTCTAGTGACGGGAATGTCATCGGTGAGATGATGAATCGCATACGAGATAACGGGTCAATGTATAACGCTTCTCGCCATGCAGAGCAGGTAGCTGCTTACGACGCGATAATAGATCGAGTAGCCTTGGTTCTTAACGGACACTTAGATAAAGACCTAAGACGCGCCTTCCCTCAGATTGATGGCAGAGGAAACCTGTTTGAAAGAAAGACCGACCTTAGCATTCCGGCACGCCCTGATGTAATGCCTCCTATTGTTTCCACGAACCGAGAGCCTAGACTATGGAACGCCAGCCCTGACTCTCGGAAAAGAGCTATCAATGAGTTTATTGGAGACGGTCTAAGCAAAGGTGATGACCGCCCTCTGGTGTTTTACACAAACTCTGGCAATCGCGGACGCAACCCTATTGCCTACAGATACTCATCACAGGCCGCAGAAGAAACTGGCGTTGTTGACATCAAAGGCAAAGGAAAGCGGACGGATGCAGATCAGACAAAGATCGATGAATTGCTTAATGAAAAACAAGTCCTCAATGACAGGCTTGAAGAGGCAACAAGGAATTCAAAGGACGGCACAATTAAACTCGAGGAGTCATTAATAGACGGTATATCCTTTATTGATGACGAGCTGATCAAACTTGGCATTGAAGTCAGTGGCCCGGAGCCTGTCTACATAAGCGCAAGCAATGTTGCCGACTTTGGCCCAAGAGCCCGCTACACGAATGACTCCTCCTTTGTGTCTGCTGTGGTCAAGCACCTAATTAAAGAGAATTATTTTACAGCACGACAAGCCGCGCAAGTTGGTCAGAATCAGCCGGATAGTTTGGCGGGTAACGAAGTGCTCGATATGATTCTTAATATGATGGGAAACAAACCCTCCAGCCGCAACGACCTTAGCCTTGAGTTAAATCGCATGGGCTTCGACGGCTTCACAAGCTATGACCCCAAGAAGGTGAGCCCGACTGACCGCCCTATAGAGAAGACAGAGATTTTTGATTCGGCCAAGGTTAGGTTTGTGGACAACGGAGACTTTGATGTTCCGCCTATTGGTGATGAATCAGCGATTGATATAGAACTGCAATCTGTAACATCAACCCTTCTCAGCTCTAAGACCCTCGACATAAACATTGGTCAGCCTCAAACAACTGCTCTTGTCCAAACGCTACTAAACTCTGGCGTGAATCCAAACGCAGCTTCAGGTCTCGGCAAGATGATGGGGGGCAAGTACCCAGATAACCGTGAGGCCAGCGCAATACAGCGCGCCATCACCGTTTCCATTGGCTCCAACAGTGAGCGTCTACGCGAGAACGGAATGAGTTGGGTAGCTGACTGGATTGCGCCTCCACGAGATAGCGGTGTTGGCCATTTCGAGAGGACTAATGGTCGAACTGGTGGCATCCTCATCCCGATATTTAAGCAGATGCGACAGCTTAGCGACTCAAGGAGCACGTTCGGAAACTGGTTGCGCAGATCAACTGACCTGTCCTTTAAGGGCTCAGATCGGATGCGCATGGATCAGCCGCAGTCGCACAGAAATATTGTGAACGCACTGAGAAATCAACCCGGTGGACGACACGAAGCTAAATTAACCGTGGACGAGCAAGGTGTTTACAAGATGGTACGCGGAGCATTTAATACTCTGCGTCGAGAAATGGTTGATGCTGGCGTAATGATCGGCAACATCGAGAACTACTTCCCTCAAGTCTGGTCGATGGAAAAAGTAATGCAGAACGAGGCCGACTTTAAAGAACGTCTCATCCGCTACTTCGCTCTCGAAGCCAAGGAAGAAGGACGTGTTCTAACTAGAGAGAATGCAGAAGCCCAAGCTCAACGAGTGTTCGGCCATATCATTGATGAGGACGGCGTTTACGTTGAACCACCTACAGGTGGTAGCCGTGATGTCACTGGCGATCATATCGACTATCAACGAATGATTCGCCTAGACAAGTATCCCGAGCTTCTTGACGACGTAGGCAGATACCTTGAGGACGACCTTGAGAGTGTTCTGGCTAAGTACGTTGACTCAGCCTCTCGTCGCATCGACTTTGCATCTAAGTATGGAAATCAGTCACATGGATTCCATGATTACATGAATATCCTCGAGGACGCAGGCGATACAACTGATGCTGTCACGAAGCTGCTGACCACAAAGAAGATCACCTCCAAGAAGATGCGCTCTATCAGCGACACAGGTTCTGTGGACGAGGGTGAGCTGGTTCGGGAAACCTTGATGCCATTCGAGAATGACGTTGCTGGAGCGAAAGCTGCCGCACAAGAGTTATTGGCGATGGCTGAGAGAGGAGCGACTACACCCGAGATGCTTGAGTACTTGAGAGCATTCGATGAGTCGGCAGACCCTGCTGACAAAGCTGTGTTCAGCAAGCGATCCGAAGCTATCGTGGGCGGAGTTCAAGACCGTGTAAGGATGGGCAACAACCGACCGCACAACGAGCACATCAAGTCAGCTATGGAGATATTTAGGGCGGTTCAACGTAAGCCTGTAGGTGCATCAGGGGCTGGTTATGCCGCAATGAACACCGCGAGTAAAGCAGTAAGGAACTTCAACTCAGTATCCTTGTTGAGCTTTACAACCCTGACCTCGCTTGGCGATCCAATGCTTACGGCAGTACGGTCAGGTAGCCCAGTTGCTTTCACTAAGGCGATGACTAAGTACGCAAGCGATCCGCACTATCGGTCGTTTATCCAGAACGCTGGCCTTGCTATTGAGAATGTCGTCCACGAGAGATTAACCGGGATGCACGGAACCGCTGCCAGCAAAAATACTGTCGCGTTTTTCAATGCGACCATGCTGACTCCGTGGACAAACCTCAACAGGAATATGGCTGGAGCTGTGGGCTTGGAGTTTTTCTACACCGAGTACGACCGTGCGCTAACCAACTACAATCCAAACATGCCAGCGACTCAGCAGAACACCCAGTTCAAAAAGGCGTTCCGAGTGTTGCGACGCTATGGTCTGGACAAGTATCTTGATGACGGCATGACCTCAATACGTGGCATCACCGACTTTAACCAGCATCCTGAGCTTCGCTCTGCGATGAACAAGTTTGCTAACGAGGCGATCTTTACCCCAAACCCGAACGATGTACCCTTGTGGGCTCAGACTCCGGTTGGTGCGATGATCTTCCAGCTAAAGAGTTACCCTCTCATGCTTGGCCGTCTAGTCAATGACTCAATCAAGCAGGCAACAGAAGTTGACCCGGTCACTGGTGGTGGACGACGCTTTGGCCCTCTACTCATGTTGGCTACTGCCGCACCGCTAGGTGGTGCTTTGTCACTCGCAGCCAAGGACATTGTCCAGAAGCGAGGCGAGGACAACGAAACCTTCCGGGAAAGAAAGCTCAGCAAAATAGCCGAAGGATTTGGATTTGACACCAACATCCACGGGGACAGGGACGACTATCTTGGCTGGTATGTGGAGTCTATGGTTCAGATTGGTGGACTAGGTCTTGTTGCCAACATGTTCTACGACACTGCCGAGCAACTCGACAACGGAGCCTATGGTAAGCAGAGGATCGCGAGCACAATCTTTGGCCCATCGGTAGGATTATTCAACGATGCAGTCAATGTTGTGCAGGGTGTGACTGACACCAATGAAGATGCTAACGGGAAGGAGCGTTCAGCCGCTAGGTCTGTCGTTGGACGCATACCTGTCGTTGGAGGAATTAAGCCGCTCAAGGAAGCCGCAGTAGACGAGATAGCTGGAGAGGTTAAAAAGAAAGGTAGTTCGTGGGGTAAAGGTTGGTCTAAGGGTTGGGATTAATCAGTCTCAACATCTAGGTCAGTCTCTATCCAGACCTTAGCGCCACAAGGAAGTGGCTTGTCAGGCCGATACACAACCCGACAAACCTCTGTATCACCTAGCATCACTCTGGCTGAATTGACTTTCCTGTTACGCCTGTAGTCTTTCACAGTGATAACAGGAAGGTCATCGCCTTTTGTGTTCGCTCGGATGTTGTGCTGATTAACGTGAATGCGGGTCTTCATCTTGGCCAGATGTTTAGTTTTTCGAGTCGCTCAATTTCAGCATCAATGTAGAACCGAATCTTTTTTGCATCCCGCATCATGTCGCTGTGAGATGCCTCGCCATATCGATAGACGGCTCTAAAAATCTCGCCCATCTGTGCGTTCATGTCCTTGTCGCTAATCAGATGCTGAAGCTCTGTAGCGTTATCTGGCAACATGTAATAGTCAGCAGACGAACCATCTGATCTCGATGAAGTGCCATAAATATCTTCATTCACAATCATTCTCTTCCCCATTTAAGTTCACTCTCAATCTTCTGTTGCTCAGTCTCCAGCTCCTGCACCTCAACGCGCACTTCCGTCAGTCTCTCTCGGGTATGTCTACGCTTGTCCACAACCTTCATGATTGCGTCTTTTGTCTTGGCCGCGCTCTGATCAAGGTTCAACTGGTTGATCCTGTCATTCATACTCTCAACCTGATGATTGAGTTCGATCTGCTCGCATCTAGCCATACCAAGGTTTATTAAAACTTCCTTGAGTTGAGCAAGCCTTTCTATTTTCGTCTTGTCATTCATAGTGCTGGCTCCAATTCTATTCTCACCCAATCATCACATGGGTCTTCGCAACGCTTGTTGTATTTCGCACACTTCCATGCGCCATCATCTGTAGGTTTACTCCAGTTACATGTACGACAAAGTGTAGGTATCTCTGAATCTTGCTCATCACTCCAGCAAAGGGTTGCCCTATCGCACCAAGTACAGGGAAACTTACCCTCCACTGCGCGGAGCTTTACTGATCTTCCGGCAACAATACGATTAACCTTGTCCACGATGTATGCGTAATCAAGCGGATCATATTCAACAACCTCGCAAGCATAGGTGCTGTCATTCTTGTTGTAGGCAATAAACAAGGCATCCTTCAATCGCCCGTCCATGCCCATCATCATCTGCATCTGCTCGTAATAAGTCCGGTTGGCATTCTTTATTCCCTTCCGCACGAACTCTTTATGCTTCTTGTCGTTCATGCTCTTGATCTCAAGCAATGACATCACGCCAGTACCAAGATCAATCATTCCGTCAGCATGAGCCTTAACGTGTCCACCCAAATCCTTCCACTCAAACTGGCGACCTGTGAACTCGTTCTTTTCTTGTACGTGATAGCCAGCCTTCTTGAGGTGGGCTACAACTAAATCTTCAATGACATGCCCAAGCTGAAATATTCTGAGGACGTGAGGAGGGAAAGGTCTTTTAGGGTAACCTCGCAAACCCATTGCCAGATATGCTTCACACTCATGGCCAATCATGCTGGCTCCAAGGTAGGCTCTTTGCTCGCCCTCCTCTACCCAACTTGCGTCGATTCTATCTTTCATTTCTTCCATAGAGATTAGGGGGCAGTTACCTGCCCCCATCCTAACTAAAAGGGGATGTCATCATTCGGCATTGATGCCGCCGCTGTACCACCGCTCTTGGCAGGTGATGCCATTTGAGGTGCTGGCTCGCTCTCGCCCAACTGGACGCTTCCATCCAAAGCAAAGAAAGCTCCGTTGTTGCGAGGCTGTCCACCGCCGGGTCGCACGTTGCCATCATTGTCCTGCCAGCTTTCACCCTGTTCAACACGGACACCAACCTTGAGGCCGATGATCGACTTGATGTCGCCCGGCTTGTCAGGGGAAGGATGTCCACCAAAAGTCAGCAGACTTTTCAATCGCGCTAGGCCAATCTCGGTAGCCTTGGGGTTAGGGTTATGGACGTTAATACGATCAGTAACGTACTGGCCTTCTTCGTTTGCCAGTTTGATTTGAAGGTATTTGCCTGTGCCTGCCTTGGTAGTTTTAATTTCTGCCTCGGCAATTTTCACAGAATGGTTTCCCGGACGCAGTGTGGCTCGTCCTCCCTCGTCAGATACATTAGCGAGGTCTAGTTTATCGAAACTCCAACTACTCATTTCTTATCTCCAGTTTTAATTTGACTTGTGGGTGCGTTGATTTTCTTCAGCAACTCCACGACATTTCCGCACTTTTCTACGGGTGATAGACGACCACGAGGATCGCGGGTTTTGCCTTTCCATCCACGGACATCATCCGTAATGATCTGGCGGGTAACAGTGACAGCGCCACTGGATTCATCGGTGCTTCGGATGCCACAAAAAACGTGGTCAAATAAAGCAGGCAATTTTTTAGCAACCTTAGTTTGCTGAACCATTGGCCAGTACTCGACAGCATCGTTGTCGTTCTTTTCTTCTTTGGCTAAGCAGGTCATTAGAATTTCGTATGGCATATCTCGAATGAGCTTGAGAGCACCAATCATTTGGCGCTCGTAGTCTTGCCACTTGCGCATGTCATTGGGGTTATCGAAAGACTTCTCCACATCTGACATACATCTATCAGACATCTCCGTAAGGCTATCAATGGCTATCCACTTGTAGCCCTGTGACTTGAAGTCCTCCGACATAACTAGCTTGAGAATGTCACGGAAGCAGAGTTGATCTTCGGTAAGGTTAGGCCAGTGCTTGCGATCCCATCCGTGGAATTTGACGTAGTCGATGTCCACATCTGACAGAGACGAGAGGCCGCTCTCACCAGAGATGATTAAACCCTTGCCGTACTCTTCGGCATAGAAACGGCACTGAAATGTTTTGCCGTACCCATGATGACCATAGATAAGAGTCTTGTGATGTTGAGTACCTGCCGTACTCGTTGAGTTGAACATACCCATTAGTTACTCCTCGTAATATTTAGGGATGGTTTTTGGTTCACGATATTGAGGGCTGGACGCAACACATTTTTGGTCGCCTGATCCAAACGCTCATAAGTTTTTCGGTCAACGGATAATTGTTTTTTGACGTGCGTGGGTAAGGAGTCATCGTTCCTGAATATTTCCGACAGCCGTTGTGTGTCCCATCGATATTGGTTACGGCGTTTAATCTTTACATCAAAGCCGTACCCCTTTATCTCGAGGTCTTTCTCAGTGTCGCCACTCACCTGCTCACTTAACTCGACAATCTTTGCTTCCGCTGAATCGAGTTGAACCCTGAGTGCATCGATCTTTGCGCGGCAATCCACTGCGCTAACGACGGCCTCCTCAAATTCGGGAGCATCCATAACCCATTGGCCATCTTTAAATATTCCAGAGGCTATATAGGTAGGGGTGGCTGATGGAACGATAGTCTTTGGCGACGAAAGCGTCGCACTTCTTTTGCGTAATTTCATATTAACCTTCACTTTAATTGTTGCATTAGACACCTAAAGGTGTCACATTAGTACGACAGTGTCAACTAATAAATAACGAAAGAGTAAAAATGAAACTAAACATTGAGAAACTCGTTGACGACTGTGGCGGTGCCGCCGCTTTAGCTTCGGCACTTGGAATAAGTCGCACAACTCCTTACCGATGGATTGCTCAAGGCATGATGTCGAGCAGGATTATTGAGCGGATAAAGGAAGTTGAACCACAAATTAAAATTGACGATTACTTTAAAGGTGAGATGAATGCCACAAGAGTCACTGATAGATGCAGCGATTGAGTACCTTGAACAAGGTCTCTCAATCATTCCAATACGACCTGATACAAAGCGCCCTGCAATAAGGTGGAAGGAGTATCAAAATCGACAACCCACTCATGAAGAGGTAGAGCAGTGGTTTACCACTTGGCCTGACGCCAACATAGCCGTGGTAACAGGTGAGGTTTCAGGTGTTGTCATTGTGGACTGCGATAACGATGAGGCGCTTAGCTCAGCATTAAGCTGTGATATGCGTTCACCTATTCGCGTGTCCACTAAGCGAGGATGTCACCTATGGTTTACCCATCCTCGTGATGGTGTACGCCGAGGCCCAAGAGCCGGAGGTAATTCCACTGGTTCGGATTGGCCTCGGACTAACGGGCTAGATTTCCGTGGAGATGGTAGCTATGCACTACTACCACCCTCGTTAAACTACAAATGGTGCATCCCCTCTGGCCTCGACATGTTCGATGACATGCCCGTATGGAAGGACTGGTCGCCAAGCAACTCTGTGGACGCCAAGAATGAGTTTGTGTTTGAGGACTTAAACCTTACCGATATACGTTTCGATCCCACCGCACTCATGACAGAGTGGGAGCGCACAGAAGCCTTTGTAAAGAAGCGTGGATTTAAGGATGGAAAGATTCCTGCTGGCCAAGGGAATGGTCGCAACGAACGTGTAATGAGATACGCATCTGAATGTGTACTGCAAGGTGCATTCGGCCCCGAGCTTCGTGTTCGTTGCCGCGCATTCATGGATCACTTCTTCCGCGAACATCTACGCGACAAAGAATTTGAGGACACTCTCGATAGTGTTGAACGCATGGAGCGGCGTAATCATCCAGAGCGTTTCGATCCGAACTCTGGTGAGTACATCTATAAGCGTCCCGACATTGAAGTCTTTGATGGTGAGAAACGTGAGCGGAAACTGATCACCGTCACCGATGCCGATGGCCTAATTGAACAGGGCAAGAACAGGCAGTACTTTCTCGAGCCTTGGTTGCGTCCTAACACCATTATTCAGATACATGGATACTCGGGCTCAGGTAAAACAATGTTCCTCCAGCACGCCTTATATGCGCTCTCGGCGGGGGCTAGATACTTCGGCCCATTCGAGTGTCACAAGCCTGCGCGTGTACTTTACTTCGACTTTGAATTAAGCCAAGGCGACCTTGGTCGTCGCCTTGGAGACCTTCGAGAAATGTTTGGAGACGCAGAGGATAGGTTCTCCGTCTGGACACCTTGGCTCGAGGACAAGGAAATAAATATGCGCACCGCCGCTGGTCTTCGTGAGATGTCGGGTTGGGTTGAGTACTACAAGCCAGAGATCGTTGTGTTCGACACTATACGTACAGCATGGTCTGGCATGAGCGAGAACTCAGCAGAGGAATGGTCAGAGATAAATAGGCTTGCACTGCGGCTTCGTAATGCAGGCATGACCGTCATCATGTTGCACCACAGCAACAAGCCCGGAGACGATGGACTAGGACGAGAAGCGGGCTCAACCAACCAGCTCACTGTCCTCGAAACTCAAATCCGTGTCACCCAAATCTACAGGGACGAGGAAACAGCCAAGCAAAAAGCTGGCATGTGGAATGACAAGTACGAGCGTCCACCTATGGATGCGCTAGAGGCTAAGCTGTCAAAGGATTGGTATGTTGCGATGGCTCTTGAGATTCGATACGGCAAGGTGCGTGAGTGGACAGAGGTGCATGATCCCATCCAGTTCATCGGCTGGGCCGTCCACAAAGTATCCGGCAAGAAGAAATTGGTAAGCAGCTATTCTACCAAACAGCGAGCTAAAGAGATGGCACTTGATGGTCGTGGCCCGGTGGACATCAGCCAAGAACTATCTCGTCCATTAGACGTAATCAACGAGTGGTTAGGCATCAATGAAGCTAACTAATCGTGACTTGAAACAGCTTAACCCTAAAAAGTTTCTGCAACCGAAGGCTGGGTACAATCTCAGCCATGTTGCTGACGAGGAAGAGAACATGGTCTATTGTAAATGCGAGCCCAGACACAAGGTAATTATCAAACCATGCCCTCGGTGCGGCAACAGGGCTCGTGTATGAGCCGCTATACTACCATACGCGATGCTTTGTCTTTTGCTGATCAGCAATCCGTGTTTGATTTCGTAATTAACTCACGCTATTACATTGGCAATTCTGATAGACAAGGCACAAAGGCGGAGCGACATAAGTATCTTTGCTCCGCTTACAGTGAAGAGGACGTTAGTCGGCTTGGGTTTTTCCAGATGATAAAAGATAAGCGACTATTGGATTTGATTGGGGGTCGTCCTCAAGACTCATGCTGGGTGAACTTGACGACACCCCACAACGTCCACTTTGTTCACGCCCACCCTAATCAGCACACGCTTGTGTATTACGTTAATCACGATTGGGAGCAAGACTGGGCGGGCGAGACAATAATCTATGAGGACAACGGCGTGGACATTCACGCCTGTATTCCGTTTGTTCCCGGTCAAGTTTTATGGCTGGACAAGAATGTGCCTCATGCACTTAGGCCGCCTTCGTCCTCGGCACCATCATTTAGGTTTACTCTAAGCCTGTTTTTTTCAGATTACGGTTAGGCCCAATATAAGTAACGTAAGAACCGGGGAACACGCGCCTTAGTTCATCGGTCATAGCTTTTAACTCTGGCTCCTTGTCCGCCCAAGCCCTACCCAAAGCCTTCCAATCATCTGCCGTGTAGTTATCCTTGCGACTTGCGTCCATAGGTTCTAATTCTATCGTCACTCTTTTGACTCCTTGAAACATTCTTCACCCCACTTGCAGATCAAGATGGCGTCGGCATGGTTGTCATCGAGCGGTTGTTGCCAGCCGAGATCGCAAGCTGCTCTTATCATGTCTTTCTTGTCTGCCTTTCCTGATCCTGTTGCCCACTTCTTTAGTGTGGGGACAGCTACATTGGAGAAAGGAATGCCGTAGCTTTTTGCAATCCCTCTCGCCTGCCAATGCAAGCCAAGGAGAATCATTCGTGCGGCACCGAGTAAACGGTTAGGGGGAAGCTCAGAGATTATACGGTCAGGTTTATCAGATTCAATAATGAAACTCAGGTTGCTGTGAAACTTAACAGCCATCTGGCCCCAGTCTTTTTCTTTATTGCGTAGGTCTATCACCCCGCCGTTACCATTAGAGTGAGCCCAACCAGTTTTGGATGCGAGGTCTAAGCCGAGGATCGTCTGTGACGTCACTTTAAATAAACCTTTAATTAAGACTTAAAAAAAACCCTGCGAGGCGTCAGCCAGAGCAGGGTTAATAGGGGAGTAAATCAGTTGAAGTAACTCTAACTAAGTCACAGACGTTAAATTATCATGAATCGAACCAAATGTCAACTTTATACACCTTTAGGTGTGTTATTTGTTGCTAAGTGTCACCTTAGTGCTACAATGCAAAGCACAACTAACTTACATGGGAGAGTTTTAAGTTGCCTAGAGTCGTCGAGATCACTGACGACAACATGACTTGGCTAACTGAACATCACGCGCAAGTTACCCTTACTGAAGCCGCACGCAGATTAGATGTGTGTGTCGATACTCTTAAAAGAATTCTAGTCCGAGAAGGACTACGTGATTTTGAAGGCGCTAAATATGTTGTTGCACGCAAAGTAACGGTAGCTATGTGGGAGCGTCCTTGTATGGACTGCAAGTCCACAGAGCTGCGCCCTAAAAACTGGTACTACTGCAAGAAGTGCCGAGCCGATAGAGGTTATGAGGACGAGTGAGTGTCCGCAAAGGTAACGGATACGAAGTTGAACTGGCTAAGTATCTCACCGATAACCTTGGTATCCCCGTCAACCGCTCGCCGTTGAGCGGCGGCGGTTTTGGTGACATCCAGATGGCTGATCTGTATGGCACTCCTGACGTATGGGTAGAGGCCAAGAGAACAGAGAAGGCATCTGTCTACTCCGCAATGGAGCAGGCTGAGAGAGGCATTAAGGCAAGGCAATGCCCCGACGCACCAGTAGTAATCACCCGCAAGAATAATGTCGATACAAAAGATTCGTTAGTCATCATGAGGCTGGACGACTGGAAGGATATTTATCGCGCATACTTAATCCTCACAGGAGAGGTTAAGCATGAGCAATGAATGTTACATTGACACACTAGAAGAGATGGTAACTGAGCTTAAAGATAATGGAGGCGACATCCAAAACGTAGTCGTCCTCGCTCGAGTAATGAGCGAAGATTCTGAGGGCATATTCATAGGTATGTCCGAGGACATAATGGATGATCCCAGCCGTATCCTTGGCCACTTAGAACTCGTGAAGGGCAAGGTCTTTGACATGATGTCCATCAAGAGGACGGCGCACTGAGTAATGTCGGAGACAAAACGCTGCCCCGGATGCAAGAGGCAGAAACCTCTTAATCAATTTAGGTTGCGCGGTGCTTCGGCTGGTGACAGGGAGGGCAAACCCTACGGCAAGTGCCGTCCTTGTAACCAACTTCGCGAAGCAGCAAGGTTCAATCAAGAAGACCCCGGGCCATTCCTCATGGCAATGGTACAAGCTAGAGCCAGATCAACAACTAAAGGCTGGCATCTCTCTTCTTTCGACGTCCTTGAGCAATGGACGAAGCAGGCCGGTAAGTGCGCTTTATCTGGCAAGCCTATGACTCACACCCGTGGCGACGGAGCGGTCTACACCAATGTCAGCATCGACAGGATAGACAACAAGAAAGGCTACACCAAGGACAACATCCATCTGGTCTGCTTCATAGCTAACCTAATGAAGCACACAATGACCGTGGACGAAATGGTCGAATGGTGCAAGGCAATAACACGACACCAAAAAAAGCACGGACGACCATAACTCCTCTGGCGCGTAGTATTTTCTATATCACAGGAGAATATTATGGCAGCCAAAAAGCGAGTGTCCTCCGCCTGCAAAGGCAAGAGCCTCAACAAACCTTTCAAAACCCCAAGTGGCCCCAAGAAGTCTGCTGTCTGCGTGAAGGACGGTAGCTCAGTTAAGGTCGTTCGCTTCGGGGACAAGAACATGACCATCAAGAAACACATCCCGGCCCGCAAGAAATCTTTCCGGGCTCGCCATAACTGCTCGTCCCCCGGCCCTAAAACCAAAGCGAGGTACTGGTCATGCAAGGCGTGGTAAAGAAATCTAAGAGTGTGCGCCCGCTAGGGCGGCGCACACGTTCAGCGAATATGAAGCACAAGCCTTGTCCATGTACGGAAAAGCGCACGGGAGGTAGTCGTGGCCGCAAAAAGTAAAACAAAGAAGGACGCCTGCTACAGCAAGGTGAAGTCTCGCTACAAGGTATGGCCATCAGCTTATGCTAGTGGAGCACTTGTTAAGTGCCGGAAGGTAGGCGCTAAGAACTGGGGGAATAAGAAGCGTGGCAAAAAGTAATTCTCTCAAGAAGTGGTTCGCTCAGAACGGCGGCAAGGGCTGGGTAGATTGCAAGACCGGGAAGCCGTGTGGACGAAAGAAAGGTGAGAAGCGTAAAGGCTATCCCGCATGTCGTCCCACCAAAGCTCAATGCACCTCCGCTGCTAAAAAGAAAACATCCAGCAAGAGAATAAGCTGGAAGAGAGGGTAGTAACATCGACCCCTTATCAATAGCAGTTGGCGCATTCGGTGCGATCAAAGCTGGCGTGTCCGCAGGACGAGAAGTACAAGACCTCATGGGTGAGGTTGGAAAACTATGGGCAGCCACCGACCAGATCAACTCCCAATACTCAAAAGCGAAAGGCAAAAAGAAAGTCTTCGGCTCTGCCGAGGAAGAAGCAATGGACGAATTCATTGCCAAAACCAAAGCTCGGGAGATGGAGGACGAGCTACGTGAACTCATTATGTATACTCGTGGTGCCGATGCGTGGAATGAACTCATTCGCATGAGAGGCGAAGCAAGAAAGCGTCGCAAGCAGGAAGCCATTGATGCCGCTAGAGCACGCCAAGACAGAATAGATTTCTATCTCCAAGTGTCCGTCGGTATTGGTGCCAGTCTCCTTGGCATCATGATTATCTTCTTCGTATTCAGCCTAATCATCAACAACAGCTAGGACGACAGTGCTTGTCCTCCCCATGAATAATGGTATCAGGAGGTAACATTATGCTCGCACAACTCATTGGCCCGGTCACCGGGCTGCTCGATAAATTCATCGAGGACAAAGATCAGAAGGCCGCACTCGCCCACCAGATAGCTACGATGTCAGAACGACATCATCAAGAAATCATGCTTGGGCAAATAGAAATCCTAAAGGAAGATGCTAAAGGCGGATGGTTCCAATCATCTTGGCGACCCTTATGCGGTTATGTTTGTGTCATATCCCTATTCGTAAACTTCCTCGTGTCGCCTCTCGCCGCTGGCTTCGGCGTCACAATCCCACAAGCAGATGCCTCGGTCATGATGCCCATCCTCCTCGGTATGCTCGGCCTCTCTGGTGGACGTAGTTACGAGCGCGTGAAAGGTGTAGGCAAGTGAGCCCAAAGAAACTTGAACCCAACAGCAGGTTCGCTCAATACGATCTCGACGGGGACGGCACGGTCACCGACCAAGAGATTGCGCGTAACCAAGAGATGCTCAAGCTAGAACTGCAAGAAGAGAAAGCTGACAGTCAAAGACGAATGGCATGGGTGGCAATGGTATCTATGTGTACCTTTGCCCTCCTCCCACTCATGCCATTCGTCCCCGAGTCACGCCTCGAAACCCTAGCAGCCCTATCCGACATGCTATTCCTGAGTCAGGCATCCGTGATCGGTATGTTCTTTGGCGCGACTGCCTACATGACAAGGAAATAACATGAAGTATTTCACCGAAAAAGAATTAGCCTGCCAACACTGTGGCGAAGAAGGTATTGACCACAGCTTCATGGGCGTCATCGAGGAACTCAGAGAAGAACTCGGCTTCCCATTCGTCGTCACCTCTGGCTACAGGTGCGCCGAGCACCCAATAGAAAAACGAAAAAATTCCCCCGGGGCGCACCAATCCGGGCGGGCCATAGACATCGCTGTCCACGGTGAACGAGCTATGAAATTAATCGACGCTGCGAGAGCAAAAGGTTTCAAACGAATCGGCGTCGCCCAAAAGGGTAGCTTGTCCTCGCGCTTCATCCACCTAGACGATTGCGCGGGTAAAGCATCACCTGCTCTATGGTCATACTGACATGACCGCAACTGTGACGTACCTTCATCCCCCGAAAGAAAGTGAGGCGGAGGACGAAGCAAGATGGGCAAACATCGCAGAGAACATTCGCCACGCTGCGTCCCCAAAAAACTCCATCGACATCATCGACGTCCCCCTCCTCAACGAAAAAGTATCCGAACATTACGCCGAAGTCGTGAAGCGTTTACGTCCCCATTGGATCAGCAGGGGGGATGGAACCTTCTATACAATAGGTGCGTCCACGTACAACGACCTCGTCATATCTGATGGCCACGCAAGTTACTATCAGGTCGCAGAAGAGAACAACATTATCATCGCAAAGCACTTCACTCCCCTGCTCGATCTCGTCTACAAAGCCATAGAGAAATGCTTCAACCACAAAGTTGTCGAGTTGCCTATGGCTGGACTAACAGGCTTCCACATCTTCGGAGAGAATGCAGGCAAGCATCCAGATGGAGGCCACATACACACGGACGAACCCTTCCAACGCATACTCTGGCCGGAGCCATTCGCGAACCCATTCAGCTACACACTGGCACTAGAATTACCTGACGGAAAGGGCGGACTTGATTATTGGGAAAACGGGGCAACGCAAAGAACATACTTACCCTACGAGATAGGACATCTCTATATACATGACGGCAGGTTTCCCCACCGGATCGCATCGGATCACATGCCCTCCAAAGAAAAACCCCGCATCACTTTACAGGGACACGGGGCTCTTTTGTTGGACACAAATACTATCGGTGTCTATTTTTGAGACGCAATGTAAGCCTCTTTAAACCCTTCAATTAAATCCCGCACCTCTTCGAGTTCATCATGTTCACGACCTTGAGGCATGGCCTTAATGTTGGTCGTTAAAGTGCAGATTAAGGTGTCATATGTGTGTGTCATAAGTGACATATTGGGACTTGCGATAACTATTACGGGGTTATTCCAGTCAACCAGTGCCACCCTGATACGTCTAAAAGGTGTCAGAAGTCTCTCAAATAGCGTTCCCCGTGCCTTCTCAATCCTTAGCAGGGGCGCGCCTTCAGCCACTCGGCCACTTCTCCTTTGATTCGCGTGCATTGTATTGCCTCTCTTATTGGTTTTCAATTTGTAATTCAGTTTACTTCTTCATTCGTTGTGTGTGACCACGCTTTCGACACCTAATAGCGTGTGTGTCACGCACTACGTTGATACAAACTAGCTATCGCGTCCACCTTGGTGGAGTCAGGCGGGATCATGTAGCGCATGACCATAGCCAAACTACTGTGACCCAACAGGTCAGCGACCACTCTTTCTCTCACACCATTCTTGAGTAACTCAGTGGCAAAGGTGCGCCTCAAATCATGGGGCTGGAAATCTTTTATCCCAACCAAACTCATTAGGCTTTTGACTGCCTTGCCTGCACCTCGGCTATCCTGCCAAGCACTCCACACCTTTTTACTTCTGGCTTGAGTTGATCGCCATTGGATCATCAGGTCTTGCATATTTTCGTGCAAAGGCACACGTCTGGCCACCTTCTTCTGGCCTTTGGTTTTGCGGGTATGAAGGGTGACAAAAGGCTGATCAACATCCAACTCCACATCATCCCAACTCAACGCAACAGCCTCACCTATCCGAGCACCAGTCGCTAACAAGAAGCACGTCATGCAATATCTTGCTGTAATTCCACTGCCATTAGGGTCACCACATTGTCCATTGAATGCCGCCAACTCTTCTTGGTCAAGACACCTCGTCCTTGGCTCTCCATCAGCAGGTCGATCAACATCTGGCACCATCGTTATCAACCCACGCTTTTTAGCATGACGCAACACTGGCATCAGCGCATTAACCTCTCGCCGTATCGTTGCGCTTTGAACCTCCGTATATCGGACATCGATATACTCAGCAATAAAATGCTGATCCATTTTAAGCAGTGGCACTTCACCCCACATCTCATTAAACATATTCAGATAACGCAAGGTGCTCTCGCTGGTAAACTCTCTCCTCTTTAGGTAGCTTGCCATCGCAAAACTAAATACCTCTCCCTCCTTCGTTGAGGCATCAGCAGAATTGCCATTGATCAACTCATTCTCTATGCGCAGTCTCACTCTCTGGGCTTCCATCTGATCATCAGTTTTCGCACTAACCCTGATGCGCTTGCCCTCGTAAAAACCAGTGACGTACCACGTCTTTCCACGTCTCTTCAACTGCAACATAAATTAACTCCTGTATATTTTAGAGTGAGGGTCTTTTGTTATAGGCCCACGTCCATATGTCTCACCCCAATCCTTCGGTATGCCTCCGCTCATAAGCAAGTATTGATTTGATGTAACAGATTCCCACTCAGACACTGCCGCCATAACGATCTGCGAGCGGGTGCTCACGCGATACTTTCTGGCGATCCCTCTGACGTGTACCTTTGCGGTATTCTCCGTAACGTTAAACCTCTTTGCTATCTGTGCATTACTGCAACCAAGCATGATCATCTGTAATGCAACATGTTGTTTGGCAGTTAATCTCGGGAGAATGGCCTTGACCATATCCTCGTGCTGTACTTGATGACCTTGCCCAAGTACTAGCCTGTCTACCATTCTCTCTAGGCTCTCGATTCTCCCTTCGAGCCTATTCACTTTGTCTTCAAGTTTCATGTGGCTCCTCCTGTATTATACGTTTGCACATAACTGTAATGAAATCATGACAGCAAAGGGAATATAAAGGGGAGTGCATTGGATGTCAAGAGCGTTAATAAGAATAATTAAGGTGTCTGTATTCAACACCTTATGCGTAATTTACGCCTACCAGCTTGGCGCATCTCGTCCACACACAGGTGTCAACAGGGTATTTGTCTTACGTATCTGCCGTAGAAGGCGCTTGCTTCCAACCATTTATTAACAGCGCATGTCGTTGACCAGACCACACCCTAGACACTCTATGCCAAACGCCATTGTCCAGAACAACACACCTATTAAACCTCGGAGAGATACGTTCAACCTCTGTCCTCGTGTCATCTCCGCACTCCATCTCGAGGAACCCACCCCATATCTGATGTGGTATCACATAAAGAATACAAGACCAGTCTGCTGGCACAAGAACATCAGCGCCCTCGTCCTTGTCCACATGCCAAGGGCCAGCGTCATTCTCGGTCACGTTAAACCAGTACTCGAATCCACACATACCTTGAACATGGAATTGATCACAACAAAAACGAATAATCTCATGCACTCGGTTGCCCTCGGTCACTCCGTCCCACCACCTGATGCCATTGTTCCTAAGCAAATTTATCGTGGGGTCATTATCCAACCCGTCGAGCAGCGCATCCGGCAGGAAGTTGTCCACCACATTCATTATGCCCACCACTCTGGCGTCTCGCCCCTATCCCATCGTGCGAAGTGTGCCTTGGCTCCCCGGTAGTACTCCCGGTAGCTGTGGACAGCATCACTACACTTGTACTCGTCGGGCATTGCCAACACCCAATCAGTCATCTCGTCCTTGTCGAAGGCGTCCCGCAGAACTCGAACGGGGACATCTTTCATACTCCAGATGGCGTCCGCACTCTTGTGCGTGCGCCCGAATCGCTTCTCATATTCCAAACCTAACGCCATACCCAACGCCATCGTCCACATATAATTAGCAAAACTCTGGCCTGCCCACACAGTACAAGGATGGTTCTTATGGGTACTCTTATAGGCTCCCTTCAACCCCTTCTCGTTCAACACAGTGCTCATTATTTGAGCAGTCTCAAGTACCATCTTTGGTACGTGCTTATCACAGTGCATCTCTGCCGCTCTCAATGGCGACGCATCCAGTACAAATATATTCACGCTGATCTCCTAAAACTTTGTCTCTCAATTACCTTGCGCAACACCGAAACGTCATTGCTCAGTGCCGCCTCCACTAACTCTTCACAGTCACGCATGTACTCCATCATGCGCTTCACCTCACTGGCATCCTCATCCGTGGACATCCCTGTCCTCACCCTTGCGATCAAATCGTCTCGCTCATTCACTAGCTGACTCCTTATGTATTGCTTCCAACTTCGACTCCAAACAATAGATATGCTCGAGAGCCTCCTCTACTAATAGTGTCCAGTTATCTTGCTCAGCACCTGCACGCTCGCAATGTTGCACATGCTCCCTCAAGTACCACTCGATCTTATCCACCACTAAACTCTTGCCTTGCTCTGCCATCTGGCTTTCCTCTCATGCTTGCGTACAATCCGTCCGATCTCTGCGTAGTCATACTTGTCCACGCGCCTTGTCTTAACCTCGTAACCAACCTCGAACCAGAAACCCCAAGGCCACACTCGGTCGGTCACGCCAAACCATTTGGTATACACCTTTGCCTTACGCTGCATTGGTCGCTACCTCCTTGGCGTCCACCTTGAACTTCTGTCCGAGCAACATACTGGCAACCTGCTTCATGACCTTGCCGCTCATCTCATCAAGGCTGTCCACCTGAACGCTATGGCTGTAGTACCTGTCCACATCCGTCTTGATTCCGAACCCGACCAACTCGATATGCCTCTCAATATCAGCGCATACATTCTTGAGACGAGACCTCTCAGCATCCTCATTCGTACCCACTGGCTCACCATCGCTGAACACAAACATAATGTTGCGACTCTCGTGGCGACGATCTACATAGGCTTGCTTGATATACATCAGCGAATCACCATCAGTATTCCCTGAACCCACGAGCATTTCGTAAGCGGCAATCTGGTGCTTGGTCTGGCGTAACGACTCGTCGTAATCCTTGAGCAGGTACGTGGACAAACAGTGTGACCTACCCTCGACATGCTGATGGTTGCGAACGCTATTGTTGTATGCTCTGGTGTTGTTATCGTTGTGGGCGCGAGTATTAAACGCTGTCACCGCATACGGAATACCAACCTTCTCGAACACCTCGCCCATAGCAATCGCTGACTGCATTGCAAGCTGACATTTGGAATGTCCCATGCTCCCACTGGCATCAATGCAAAGCATCACACAGGTATCCATGTCCTCGGCTGGTGTCCTCTTGCGATACACACTGGTGTCACCGCTCACTGCTCTCGATAACCTACGACTATCAAGTGTCCCTTCCTCATAGCCTGACCGCCATGACCTGTCCTGCTTGGCAATCAAAGCCCTCTCGAGATTGCGTCGCATCTTGTTCATGTGACTGCCAATCTGATTGCGGGTCATGTTGTAGGCTCCATATCTCTTGGCCGCCTCAATGCTATCTTGGGTGTGCCTGCTCCAGTTGCCTGCCTTCTCGTGGACATCGTACTTGCGACCATGAGCAACATAAGAGCCACCGCTTGCCTCTTTGTTCTGCACAATGTTTTGCATGGCCTTATCAAGATTTGGGTCATACGCTTGCTTGGGCTTGTCAACATCGAACCCATGCCCCGCAGACTTCTGCACCTGCTTCTTGTGCTCACTGTCCTGACCATCAGCCTGAGTACCCTGATCATCTCTATTGTCACCCGAGCCCTCAGTGCCATCCTCTTTCTCTGGCTCACCATCACCCTCGCCACCGCTCATGTCCTCGGCTTTGTCATCAGCGTTCTCACCCTGATTCTGCTCGGCATCGTCAGCTCCAGAGCTGTCAGCTCCAGTGTCATTGCTAGACTGATTGCTGTCCTCGGACTCGTCCTCGCCTTCTTCGCTGCCACCCTGCTGCTCCTGCTGTTCCTCTTCCTTGCCTCGCTGGTCAAGCCCCCACTGCTTGCACAACTCCTCGGATATATCCATGCACGCCTTGGTTGACTTGGCCTTGGACAACCTGTCCACAGCACCCTCAACCTCAGCCCTGACCTCGTCACTCAAGGTGTCTAGGCACTGCTGAATAGTCGGATCGTCGTAGCCCATGCGTCTGCGTCCCTCCCATGTGATCGCGACTGCACCTATCTCATCAAGCGTGGGTGGTGTGCCATCCCAGTGATCAAGAAATAACTTGTTTGCCCACTGGCTTGTGGCCTCAAGGTTGCGCTTGGAGCCGGGATACTCTTGCGTGATCAGCCGCTCGATGCGGACGTCCTCGAGTCCATTCGTGATAGGCATGAAGTGCTCGACTTGAGCCATCAACTCCTTGTACTTCTTGCGACGTCCCAACGAGAAGTTAGTGTGGCGTCCATGTCCTGCTTCGTGATCAACGAACCCGCGAATGGTACGCACCTCATCTTCGTCGTAATCAACACCCAACGGAATCGTGGGCAGGTACACCGTCTTGCCATTCGTCATGGCCTGATCACCACCGATCAGAACCTCAAGGTCTTGGTTCCTATAAAAGGTACGAGCATTAGCCGTTACCTCGTGTGTCAACTTGTCTCCGCTTATCTGTCTCATACAGTTCCTCCAATCACTCGGCTCGCCAGTCCCTCAAGCGCCTGCTTGTCGTCACTGTCTGCCGCATTCAATATCGAATGCTTCAAGGCAAGCATCATCCATCCACTGCCTGACCCGAAGCACCTCTTGTAGTCCACCGCACTGGCCGCAAATGCCAAGGTATCTCTGGGCGAACACGCCAACGTGACATCACTCTGCTTGAACGCTGTCCTGTGCTCGGTTGCATACCTCGCAATAGTCTTGCAGTCATCCTTGTCCAGAGCAGGATTCTTGTCATGCAACAACTCAGCCTCTTCATCCTCGGTCATGTAATCAACCTCGATGTAAGGCTTGAACCTGTTCACGAATGCTGTACCCAAAGCCCGTGTCCCCGAGTACAATCCTGTCTCGTCACCACGCCCATTGGTATTCGCTGTTGCGATCATGCGGAAGTGCTGATGCGGTACGACTGTGCGTCCACCATCCTCGAGTAACATGAACCCCTTGCCCTCAAGCAATCGCTGTAGGACAAAGCCCATGTCTGGCCTCGCCGCATCGACCTCATCGAGCAGTAGCAGACAGGGCTGTTGCATTGCCATCGGGATAATCCCGTCCACAAACTCAGTCACTGTCTTGCCATCGCTGTCAGTGCGAATAACTTCTCGACCAACCAGTTCACCACGAGTAATGTCACTGTCCAGATTGAGCCTGAACACTGGCAACTTGAGGCGTGCATACACTTGCTCGGCAAGCGTTGTCTTGCCAGTACCAGTATGTCCACGCAACCACGGGATACGATTGTTCACAACAGCAAGCAACACTGGGATCAGTGTCTCGGGGTCAAACACATAAGCTGTGTCCACATCAGGAACATAAGGGTGATCGTGATCCCACACCCCATGAGGCAGATCGAAGTCGAACATCGAGCGGTCACTAGCACCCACATCGAACAGGTCATACGCCTTGGCAATCTCGACCTTGCCATCAGGCACATCACCGCTACCCTTCACGCTGACGGGAGCCAACGTAGCCTTGGATGCCATGTCTATCTGGCGCTTCATTGATTCGATGGTTGCGTCCTTGTCTCTCAGGTCGCCTTTCAATACAACTAGGTTATCCAGAGTCTCTCTGAGATCGCTGTAGTCAGGCAGTCCCACTGTGTCGAGCAGTCCGTTAAGCGCAGTCTCAATACCTGCGGCAGGCGCTGATGCCTTGGACTTACTAGCAGTCTTAGTCGGTTTCATGTTTGCGCTGGCGGCACAGTCAATACCTAACGTCTCCGCATACGATATGATGTCCATGAAGTAGGCTTCATCCCAATCCCTGTGCATACCAAACACCTTGCCCCGTGATCCTTCTGCACACTTGTGTGGGTACTTCATTGCCGTATGCCAAAGCTCGAGCTTGCCCCTTGACTCTTCACCAACGCGACGGCTGGTTTCGTCGCCGTCAAGCATGATGCTCAATGCTGACACCAACATACTGTGAGGCTTACCAAACAAACTGGCGATACCTCGTGGTGTAAGTCGGGGTTCGGATAACTGATGCTTCCACTCTCCCTCATTCCATAACAGTTGAATGTCCATACGTGTATCACCAATAGCCTCAGCCAATGCCTTGCGACAAGTGTTGCGGCGTTGCTCTGGCGTGAGTTCGGGCTGAAATGCCTCTATGAATAAATCGATAGATTTTTTAACCATAATAAGTAACCTTTAAAGTAAATGTGAGTGACACCTAAAGGTGTCATGAGAACACTGAAGCGTGCGTGTGTCAACATAACGTGACACCATAACGACAACGACCCGACACCTTTCGATGCCGAGCCGTTGCATTTGACAGGGGCTGTAGCCCCAGGATTTTCAGGCGGTGCGAGTAACTACTGACACCTCTTGGCTTGGGATTCGAGCACCCTCGAGTGTTGCAGGATTGATTACGTACTCACGACTCTGGCCTTCCCAACTGTTGCGGTATGACTTTACTGCTTTGTGCATCGTGACTTGCTTCTCCATGAAGCACATCTCTTCGCCCACTTGCAGCGTGGACAACCTCTTCCATCGGTTGCGCGCATTGGCATTGCGTACCAAACCGACACCAAACGTCTTGCCCCGTACCGAGATGATTCGAGATGGCGTGGACGCACGCTCACGGTGATTAATCTTGTTCATCTCTGGTGTGGTCTGCAAAATACTTGGGTCATTCACTGCTTCAAACTGGCTAAAAATGTTGCGTAATATCTTGAACATGGGTAACTCCTATGCGTTCAAATTGCTCAGCACATACTGGCCTGACTTAATGCGGCGACGGGTGTCGCCAGTAGATTCCCCAAGGAACCTGTTGCGGTAGCGGGCAGTGGTGATTGAGTAGTTCCACTTGTCCACGTCTAGCACGATTGGCTCGCTTGGGTAATTGAATGGGCGTGACACAATGGTCATGCCGTAACTAATGAAATCAGATGATCCGTCCTCGTAATGTCGAACGACCTGATCCTTGGCCGGACGGCCACTCGAATTGAGCATCGCAGTATCTTCTGGCATCAGGCACCCCACACCGTTGAGAACAGCCACATACCAAACACGATTGCTATGGCGTGTGTCGTCCCTGCTATGAGTACAACGTCCACGTTCTGTTTGCGATACTCAACGATTCGGTTGTTCAGATACCTCTCGAGAGCCTCCTCTCTGGCCTGCTCGACTGCTTGCTGATAGGTTTGGTCGTTCATGATTCGTCTCCTATTTGCTCTATGTCCATAACTTCAACATGGCCTTCAGCACCAACAAGTGCGGTGAACTCTCGAATAGCCTCGAGTTCAGCCTCGACTTGATTCTTGGCCTCGACTATTACCCTGCGGCTTGTACCGCCGCTGACATACGCTTCGTATGTTTTCATGCTTCGTCCTCCTCTTCCTCGTAAGTAAAAAACACTCGAGCGCATCCGGTCTCGACATCAGCCACGAACCACTCTGTTGATGGGCAACTGTCTAGCCATGCCCAGAACTCTGCGGCACTCATGTCCACAGCCCTATTGCTTTCGGTGATTGACCCGGCTCCCACACGTCACTCCATTCCGTTGGCAGGAATCCACACCGCTCAACTCTCATTGCCTTGCGCATGTAGTAGTTGAAGTGATCGCGTGCCATTGACTCACTGCTCTCGCCGTCCGAGTGGACGCTTTCGGGTGACAGGTACATGCCGAGATCGTTGTAGATCACGTCTGCCTCTGCCTGAGTCGCGGGGTTGATCGGATGGTCTTTTAGCGACCACATGCCATGCTTGTCCACATGGCTGTAGTGGATTGAATCGTCGCTCATGTCTCGCTCTCCTCTGCTGGTACGGTTAGTCGGATGTAGACGCTACCTTCTCCGTTCGCGTCCACGTCGTAGTCGTAGAACCAGTCGCCTGATTCACCAAAGAACTCGATGCACAGGCTGACTAGCCCAAGCTCGAAGTCCTCGTTCAATACCTGATCACTCATAGTGCGGTCGCTCCTCTGGTTGATGCTTGGGTGGATGATCCTCGACATACACAACGAGACTGCTGTCACCCCACACTCCGCCGACCGTCAGGTAGCTGTCGTCACCTTGGCCGTCAGGGTCACACCCATCTGCGTTGTTGATGCCCATGTAGTAGGCTTCGGGTTGCTCGATCTCCAGACGAACGGACTCAGCCAAGTCTCTGGCCTCGTCCTCGTTCGCTGTTGATCCCTCACAACCAAGCGGCTCGATGACTGTGTACCACCAGCCACCCTCTTCAGGCCCGCCGTAAGCGGACGCTTTCTCGTACACGTTCACGTAATACATCACTGGTTTTCTCCTGCGCGTTTCATGGATTCGGCCTTGGAATATCCTTGGCGTAAGTAGTGGCGGACTCGATCCTTGTAACGTCCTTGATGCCACTCACAAGAGCGGCGTCGTTTACGTACATCGCGTGGCTCATCGCCACGGAAGTGAAGGGTGAACAGCTCGTCTACGTTCATGACGCGACCTCCTCGATCTTCACGTAGTCGAAGTGCTCGACCAACGAAGTCCCGTCCTCGCGGTGGATGATGGCGAGCGCATCACTGGCGCTGTTGGCTTCGACGTGTAGCACGTCGTTGACGCCTTCAGGTGCAACCATTGAGGTGACTCGGAAGATGCTCATGACTCGTCCTCCCTTACCAGCGTGTAGCCGAACAGAGCGAGGTCGTCCTCGTCTGGGTAGTCAGTCGCCTGAACGTCGTGGTTGAGCAGAAGCTCGTCCGCGTGTCCTGCGGGTTGTTGACCGATTGCGAGCCACCGCCATGCGGTGTCGGTCTTGCTCGTGGTTTTGCGTATCGTCATTGGGTATCTCCTGTGATGACGGGTGCTGTCGTTGATCGGTCGATGCTCGACCGTGTGCCTGCCGACAACGTGCAGACACAAAAAAACCCCCACAGCCGAAGCTGTGAGGGTTGGGGAAGCACATCCGTGTGTGCGAATTAGGACAGGTCGCCTGCAAGCATGAGCGCCGCAACCAGATCAGCCTTGGTCATGCGCATCATCTGCGCCTGCGTGTTCGGCTTGGCCTTGGCCTTGGGCTTGCGTGACGTCTGCATGGCGAAGCACTGCGTGTGATCAACCGCGCCCTGCGAGACCAACTGCTCGATGGCCTTGCGTGTGCGCTTGACCTTGCCCTCCTGCTTGCGCTCCTGTGCGCGTTCCAGACGCGGCTCGAGTTCGATCAACGCCTCCGCGACCAGACGACCTCGATCGTCCTCGTGTGCGTCTTCGATTGTGCGTGCGATTTGCTTGAGTGAAACGGATTTGAACTGGCTCATGGGTGTTCTCCTGTGTGAGCTACTCGCCCTGCGGAATGCAAACGGCGGGCTGGAAGGAAATCTTCCGACGAAAAACCCCTAGTCCCCTTTGGGGACTGGACGACACACCCACGCACGCACGGGTAATGTGCTGAAATGGTTACAAAATCTCCCCAGACCCCATCGTTCGCGTGCCTTTCCAGCGCCTGCGAAACGCCCACGCAAGAAAATCCCCTCTCAGGGGAGAGAAATCCCAGCAACGGCGCGGGTTTCAGCCCTGCCACGACCCAATCTGCGCCCATATACCCCCCCGGGGGGCTATCCCGGCCCCGCCTCCCACGGTGGTGCGCGTCAACGTCACCGGGGGGTCTCGACTCGCGAGCAAAAATGAAAACGTCTGGAGCTATATATGAGTAGAACTACCCGAATATCAGTCAAAACGGCCACTGGCCAAGTCGCTTTATCACCCCATCAGGTAGCGAACCTACGAGGACAGATAGCAAGCAAGATGCAGACGCATCTCACGCTGGCTGACGAGGTCGTTAAGGGCCATATAGAGTGGACGCCCACCCAAGCAAGGGTCTTTTCTAGCCTCCTTAATAAGGTCATTCCTGACCTCTCAGCTTCCTATCACCAGCACGAACATTCAGTAAAAAACCTCACTGAAATGTCCCGAGAGGAACTTGAAAGAATAGCCAGCGGTGTCGATGGCATCGCTGAAACCGAAGAAGAAACCAAAGAGGAAGTAATCGATGAGCAATAAAGGAATGGTCAAGAACATCCAGAAAGATGCGGCAGCATCATCCATGACAATGAGTGAGCTTGGCAATGCCATGTCCCAGCTCAACCTCTCTGAGGTTCCCCCGCACAGACATCAGTCTGCCGTGATGGATCACTTCATGAGAATCATGGCTGACAACATCCACGACAGACGCCTAGCTCAAAAAATAACCGATGCCCAGTTCACAAAGAAAACCGGAATCATTGTATGAGCGTATCTCGTGCGGCAGCGGCCAAGCACCTCCTCAAGCTCAAGGATGCAGAGAAATCATTCCTTGGATTCGTTAAGGTAGCCGAGCCCACCTTCGACCTCGCCGACTTCCAGATAGACTTAATCAACAAGCTCGACGCCCTCGAGAAAGGAATCCTTGAAGACGAAGAAGGACGCCCCGCCAGAAACATTCTTGTCACGATGCCACCTCGTCATGCCAAGTCCACATTCTCCACCGTCCTCTTTCCTGCCTATTACATGGCACGCAACCCAAGCCGCTACATCCTGTCCTGCTCATACAACGCAATGCTGGCCAGTGACTTCGGTAGACAAGTGCGTGACAGAGCCAGTGGCGTGGAAGTTCAGCAAGCATTCCCAGACTTCCGCATGTCCTCAGACAGTCGAGCAGCCGACGTCTGGAGAACAGAGATGGGCGGAGCCTACTTCGGCGTAGGCATCGGCGGTACAACAACAGGCCGACCCGCTAACCTCCTTATAGTGGATGACCCAACCAAATCTCGAGAGGACGCAGAGTCCGCAACCCAGCGAAACAAAATCTGGGACTTCTACACAGCCGCCCTCTCCACTCGACTACAGCCAGACGCAAAAGGCCAGTTACCCAGCCAGATAGTTATCCTCACCCGCTGGCATCCAGACGACTTGGCAGGCCGTCTTATGCGCACAGAGGATTGGAAGGAAGGCATGTGGATGCACCTCGACTATCCAGCCATAAGAAAGGTAGGCGGAAAAAAGATTTCCCGAAGACACTTACCGCCAGAACACCCTATGTATGTGGAAGCCAACGAGCTAAGCAACCTGTCCAAGACAAAACGCTACATCCAAGAGGAAGAAGACGTTGCCTTATGGCCAGAACGCTTCCCTGTCGAGGAACTTAGACGCCGAGAACGCCTAAACCCACGCGACTTTGCCTCTCTATACCAGCAAAGACCCTACATTGAGGGCGGAAACATCCTCAAATCAGAGTGGTGGAGCTACTATCCAGAGGATTTGCACCCCAATAACTTCCAAACAATCATCATTGCGGCAGATACGGCCTTCAAAAAGACGGAAACATCGGACTATTCGGTCGCCATAGTCGCTGGTCTTACCCAAGACGGGGACATATACATCGTTGAAGTCCACCGTGGACGATGGGAATACCCAGACCTTCGCCAAAAGCTCATCAACATCAACGCATCTTGGCGAGGAAAGGGACTCCGCGCCCTATATGTGGAAGATAAGGCGTCTGGCCAGTCCATTATCCAAGACTTACGCCGAGAATCCGGCATGGCAGTCGTCCCCTACAAGGTAGTCAACGACAAAGTCAGCCGAGTCAACGGAATCACGCCCCTAATCCAAGGTGGTCGCGTCCACTTGCCCGAGAAAGCAAAGTGGCTGGACGATTTCGTGGAAGAATGCACAGCTTTCCCGGCAGGTCGCCACGATGACCAAGTCGATGCACTGTCTATGGCTGTGGACATCCTGTCCCGCCAAACAATTACCCCGGAAGCCATGTTCGGCTCTCTCAATGCGAGCAACTCCCTCAATCAAGAAGCACAGAGAAATAGGGATTCCTTGTCCGCGCAATTCGGAACGCAAATGTTTAAAGGATGGGGCGAGTAACGCTGACACAGGGACGACCACATACACTTTATAAGGCAAATTACACGGCATGGCAGACAAAAAAAGAACCTACTATGGTGCGGACTACGCAGGCTCATCGACCAATGGACAAGTGGTTGATCTCTCTAGGCTCGCCAACAAAATAGTTGCATACGAAGACATATCCGGTGACCTCAAAGAAGATGAGGAGCGACGCATTGTTGACTACGTTAAATCATGCGTGGACATGTCCTACAACAAAATCAAGAAACGCTACGATCACTGGACAGAAGCTGATCGAGCGCACGATGTTTGGGTTCCGCCAGATGCCACTCAGTTCCGCGAGAAGGCAGTAGTCGCAGACACGCGAGCTGTTGCTGACACAGTCCTCACCTACTTGATGGCCGCACTGGGTGGACGTAACCCCATGTTCCAGCTCGAGGGATTGGATCGCAACAGCCGAAAGACTGCATCGATTCTTGAGCGAGTACTGCACTCACAGATGCGACGCACTGCTGGTGAAGCGAGAATGGCGCAGATGCTTCTCGATAGCATCCGTTACGGATTCGCCCCCACCAAAATTGTGTGGGATGCCAATGACAACCAGAACCGTATCGTCAACATTGATCCACGCCGATGCTTCCCAGACCCAAGAGTAAGCTGGGGCGAATGGGAGCAGTGGCAGTTCTGCGTGTTCACCGACTACCAGTCATATAACTCGCTAGTCAACACTGGCCTATACCCCAAGCTAAAGGATCACCCCGAGCTACGCCACAGAACAGGTTCGGCGAAGTCAGGTTGGCAAGCCCACCGCTGGCACAAAGAAGAAGGCCGTGGACTTAATATTGATCCTGCCGCTCCGAACAGTGGAGGCATGGCAGACCACGCATACTTCACACTGGGAGACGCTCGCGTCACTGACGAATGTTGGGTGCGATTCTCAGGACATGAGATTGGCATTCCGTCCATCGAACAAATTTGGATGGTCATCACGATCCTAGACGAGCACGTCTGTATCCGTATGCAGCTAAACCCATACGGTCAGCAGTTCCCGATGGTGATGGGTGGCCTCTATAACGACACACACAAAACATGGGGACAATCACTCTATGATCTTATGTTGCCCATGCACGACATTGCTACGTGGCTGTTACGAAGCCGTATCGATAATGTTCAGGCTGCGCTCAATAACCTAATCTTTGTTGATCCAACACAGGTGATGGTGCCAGACCTCATTGACCGAAACCCTTGGGGTGTTGTGAGAACCATGCCGGGAGCTAAACCCGGTGATGGTGTCTATATTGCTCAAGTCCCTGACGTTACCCGTGGACACTGGAACGACATCCAAGCGATGTCCGAACTCAAGAACCGAGTGTCCAGCGCATCCGATGCACAACAAGGTATGCCGACACCAGACGTTAGAACCGCAACAGAAATCCAACGTCTGACTCAGCTCGGCTCTCAGCGCCTTGGCGTTTTAAGTCGCGTCATCTCGGCTACGACAATCCGTCCAATGGTTCGCATGATGACCTCGAACATTCAGGACGCACTAGAAATTAACGGCTCCATCAAGATCGATGAAGACAAGATGCCCGGTCAGTTAGCTGACTTGGTTCAGGATGGCTACATCGACTATGGCGCTAAAGACCTGCAAGGCAAGATCGACTATCTCGTTATCGATGGCACGCTACCCGTGGAGCCAACACGAAACGCTGAGACGTGGATGAACATGCTACAGATCATGTCCCAGACTGGCCTCAACATGGAATACAAGATGGGCAAGATTGCAGAAGAAGCAATCCGCGCACTTGGCATTTCAGACCTAGACCAGTTCCGCATCTCCGAGGAAGAGAAGCAACAGGGTAACTCACCTAGTCAGCAAATCGCCCTTATGGAGAAAATGCGTGGAGCAAGTGTTGCGCCGCAGGAACAAATCGAACGTGAAGCTCAGAAAGGAAACCTTATTCCGATGAGCGAGAAACAGAGGATGCAAAATGGCTAACACGATAAACGCACTCGCAGCAGCAATGGAGCCCGATCTAGATACTGACATCGTGAACTATGTCCACGCCGTCTTTAATCAGGTCGATCTCAACACTACTGATTGGGGCGCAACCAACGCCAAGACAATCGTGAAGCTACAGAAGCAAGTCCGCGACCTCGAAATCGAAGTGGCTAACCTCAAGGTGAACATCTAATGGCTATTACACGCCCAACAAGTGAGCAACTAAGATTCGTCTCCGCAAAGACTGGCGAGCACATCCTCGACACCTATATGGAGAATGCCGAGCTAGGCGACCGCACTATCGCTCAAATGCTTGGCGACATCTTTAACGCATCGACAGGCATCTTTGACCCGACGATCTTTTCTGTAAGGGTGCTCACGACAGACAACAACAAGTTACAAGTCCGAGTGGGAACAGCAAACAGCTATGTTGACTCTGGCATCGAAATCTTTAATGCACGCGGCACCTATGCCACATCAACCGCATACAAAGTTCTCGACATTGCAACCAAAGACCAAGACACATTCCTCTGTACGGTTGCCCACACATCCTCTAATGCAACACCAGATGCAAGCAAGTTCCTGAAGATTATTGATGGCACTCTCGTAAAGAACTACGCAAACAAAGTTGATGGCGCTGTATCAGGATCAGATTACTCAGCAAAGGCATGGGCCATAGGCGGCACAGGAATCACTGATACCGCTGGCAAGGGAGCCGCCTCTGAGTGGGCAATCAAAACCAGTGGTACTGTGGACGGCACAAACTACTCAGCGAAATACTGGGCAACCAGCGCCAACGTCACAACCGTTGCTACCGGCATATCAAACATCAACACCGTTGCAACCAACATCGCTAACGTAAACACTGTTGGCGGAATCTCCGCAAACGTAACCTCAGTTGCTGGCATTGCATCAGACGTAACGGCTGTCGCAGGCGATGCCTCAGACATCGGCACAGTTTCAACAAACATCGCCAACGTAAACACTGTCGCAGGAATCTCAGCCAACGTAACAGCAGTAGCAGGAGACGCAACAGACATTGGTACTGTCGCAACAAACCTTACAGGCACCGACACAATCGGAGCTGTCGCAGGCTCTATTGCAAACGTAAACACGGTTGCAGGCATCGACAGCAACATCACAACAGTTGCAGGCAACAATGCAAACATAAACACAGTTGCAGGAATCAGTTCCAACGTAACAACAGTTGCTGGTATATCCAGTGACGTGTCTGCTGTATCAGGAAACAACAGCAACGTAACCACAGTTGCGGGCTCAATCTCAAACGTGAACACGGTCGCAACCAACATTACCAATGTGAACACCTTTGCCACGACCTACTTTATTAGTGCGTCAGCCCCTAGTGGTGTCACAACAGGCGACCTTTGGTACGACACATCTGTAAATGCAATGAAGGTTTACAACGGATCATCGTTTGTAAGCTCCGCTGGTTTCGCTAACGTAGCGATTGGCGACCTATCCAATGTCGCAGCAACCACTCCGACAGCAAACCAAGGCCTTGTCTACAACACTGGCTCGTCCTCGTTTGTGCCGACCACACTAAACCTTCAGACCATTGCTGACATTGGCGCGTCCACAACCACTGCGATAACAGTTCCAAACCCAACAGCAAACGGACATGCCGCAAACAAAACATACGTGGACACGGCTGTAGCAAATGTCGTGGACAGCGCACCCGCTGCTCTGGACACTCTAAACGAGTTGGCCGCTGCGCTAGGCGATGACTCCAACTTCGCAACGACAACTAACAATGCTATCGCCGCCAAGTTGCCGCTTGCTGGCGGCACCATGACGGGTGACATTGACTTCGATAACAACAAAGTCACTGATGTCACCCTAGAGAATTTCCAAGAAACCATCGCAACAAACACTAGCGTCACAGGCGCTCAAACAATTCCTGACGCAACCAACAATGTGCGATACACCTTGGTTGGAGACACAACAGTCACTTTGCCTGACACTGACGAACTCCCTGCTGGTTCAGCGAGAACAATAACCATCTTCGTTAAACAAGACGGCACAGGCGGAAGAACATTTACCTTCGCCGCCCCCTCTGGCTACTCAATCAAGTACAACAGTTCGTCCACACAGCCAGCAGTAAATACCTCCGCTAACAAGGAAACTATTTACACTGCGCTGATGGTGAAGGGCTCCACAACAATTTATGTTTCACTGTCATTCTATGAGGCTTAACAATGACCACTCCTGTTCGCTATGACAATATTCATCTCTACGGAAAAGTCGGGCAGTTAGCGACATCTCAGATGCGTGCATGGCTAGATACTCGAGCGATTCAGTTCACTGACTTACAGTATGAAGATCCAACAGAAAGCCTAGCCGCCTTATCTACATGGTTTAGAGATGAAGACGAAGAGCCAGTTATCTTCTCTGAAACACCTCTAATTATTTACGACATTGTTATCTGGGAAGCAGATGATGGCTCTGACAGCTATCGCAAACAAAATTACGCAGTTCAGGCATCAGACTTACCTAGCGACTTTATCGAACTAGCTATCAAGGTGTCCTAAATGCCTTTCCTTGGAACCGCTCTCAAAGCAGACCCACTATTTCCCGGGGGGACGGTAACACTCTCGTCCTCGGGTACTTTTAATCTACCGCCCGGAATCTCAAAGGTAACGGTGCAGGCTAAAGGCTCGTCCGGTAATTCAGGGAATCCCGGTAACTCAGGCAATCCCGGCAATCAAGGCACTGCTGGCAATCCGGGAAATCCGGGTGTCGCGGGAAATGCCGGAGCGAGAGGCAATGCAGGAAACGCGGGCAACCCCGGAAACGCGGGGAATAATGGCGTCCGTGGTAACGGTGGCTCAGCAGGAAACTCAGGAAACCCCGGCAACTCAGGAAATTCCGGAAGCAATGGTGCGCGAGGAAACCGAGGCAACGGCGGAGGCGCAGGCAATGCTGGCAACCCCGGAAACCCCGGCGTGGCTGGCGGCCCCGGCGGAGGTGGTGGTGGCGGCTGGTCAGTCTTCTTTAAGAACGCCTCCCCGGGCAATCCCGGCAACGCCGCAGGCGGCCCTTACCGGGGCAATGGCGGCGCTGGCGGTGGCGCTGGCCTCTCTGGAACCCCGGGAAACGCGGGTAATAACGGCCCAGTTGGAAACTATGGCAACAACGGCAATGGACGCGGATTCGGAAACAACGGAAACCCCGGTGGAGCAGGAGCTAACGGCAACCCCGGAAACGTAGGCTCCAATGGTAACGGCGCTACATCAGGCAACTCAGGTAACAATGGCAACTCTGGCAACGTAGGCAGTAACGGCAACGGAGCCAACAGCGGCACAGCAGGAAACGCAGGCAATAATGGTAGTGCAGGCAATCCCGGCTCTACAGGTAACGCAGGCTCCAATGGAAATCCCGGAAGCAACGGTAATGCAGGCGCGGCAACAACCTTCGGCAACTACGCAAACTTCGCAGGCGGAGCAGCAGGAAGCGCTGGCGCAAGAGGTAATGCTGGTGCGGCAGGGCCAAGTGGCACCGGCGGCAACGGCGGAACTCCGGGCAATCCCGGAAACTCCGGAAACCCCGGAAACAACGGTGTTCGCGGCAATGGAGGAAGTGCAGGCAACGCTGGAAACCCGGGCAACTCTGGAAACAATGGTGTTCGCGGAAACGGTGGCGCACGAGGAAACGCAGGAAATCCCGGCAATCCCGGATCATCAGGAAACGCGGGCAACAACGGAGCCAGAGGAAATCGAGGGAACGGTGGCGCGAGAGGCGGCGGAGGCCAAGGTGGAGGGAGATTCCCCGCCACAAACAATAATGTTGGTGTAGGTGCTACAGGAAGTCCTGACGGCAACTCCAACGCCTACAACTATGGTAATGGTGGGACTGGAGGCTTGAACAACGTAGCAGGCGGTGGTCGAGGAGGAAGAGGCAACAATGGAAACCCGGGCAACTCTGGCAACTCAGGTGCTTCTGGCAACGTAGGCTCTTACGGCAACAACGGTAACGGCGCAAACGGCGGTGGATCAGGAAATCCCGGTAACGCTGGATCAAACGGAAACCCCGGCAACAACGGAAATGGCGCAACTAACGGGAATGCCGGAAACTCTGGGGCTAACGGAAACGCAGGCAGCGCAGGCACTGGTGGAGGTTCAGGAAACCCCGGCAATGCCGCACCAAGCAACTGGTCAGGAAAGGCAGGAAACGCAGGCGGATCCGGTAACGCGGGCGGGACGACAAGCTACTCGAACCAAAGTATAACAGTGACTCAGGCACAGCAGGCTATCCCAGTCACTGTGTCATCAGGCACTGTTACCATTACGTTCGAGAGACAATGATATTAAGTAAATCTAAAGTAACCTTTACAACTGAACCCGAGCTTTACGGAATTATCCCTGAACCAAAGCCTGCTCGATCCCATATACCCGACTGGTTCAAGAAGCTAAAAAACTTCCAGCACGAGGACAAAGACGACTCCGAAGTCTGGCCCTACCGAACCATTAAAAGATGTCCACCCTTTCTTGACGCGATGGTCTCAGGCTACCTCATGGTTACGCCTGCCGAAATAGAAATCGTAGTCAACGAGGACGGCAGCGGCGTGGACTGGAGGACAGATTTTACTCGTGGTGTGATCGAGCCGCATGAAAACTTTCAAATCAAAGGGCATCACGGATTGCCGTCCCCACCCCTCAAGTTCCTAAACTACTGGCACCTGAAAACCCCTCCCGGATGGTCAACACTTTTTGTCCCCCCTCTCAACCGTGAGAACAACATCATCGAGTGCATGAGCGGCATCGTTGAGACAGACAAGTATTTTGAGTTTGTAAACTTCCCCTCATTCCTAAAACAAAAAGGGACGACCATAAGATTGCCTCGCGGCTATCCTATTGCCCAAGCCATACCTTTTAAACGAGGCATGAACAAGAAACCAGAGATACGTGCTATGAATAGCAAAGAGATCGAGACCCTTAATCTCACCCGAGAGCGAAGATCGTCTCAGCCAAGCCTGTATCGAGAAACTATGTGGGAAAGAAAATGAGCACGATTAATTATGACATCGTGGGATATGACTCAGATACCAATGAGTACATCGTCACTTACTCCGTAGCAGGAGTCAGCAAGAGAATCCTTGTC
>Ga0187219_1000020_pt1 | contig 56864 bp, 59 predicted proteins | sample 13SPOviralmetaG_FD_130162 | JGI IMG/M metagenome (GOLD analysis project Ga0187219, IMG submission 130162) | Marine viral communities from the oligotrophic San Pedro Time Series (SPOT) site, San Pedro Channel, CA, USA - 13 SPOT_SRF_2010-07-21... | ecosystem: Environmental > Aquatic > Marine >... | reverse complement strand
GGTTTGTAGTTATCATTGCTGATACCTACACCCTGATAGAATGCAGTTTCTACGGTAGCTGCACTGTCAATTCTCTTAACAATTCTATTAGCACTTTGGGCAAGATTTGCAGTGCTTTGATTGACTTGATTTAACTCAATCTGGGCGCTCTTTCTCAGTCTGAGATTATCACCGACTTTGATAACCTCATTTACATCAAATAAGAAGCTATCTTGCCCGATTGTTCCTCTGTAGAAGAAAATAACGACATTATCTTCAGTAGTAGGAGCACTCGTAAATTCAATAACGGAACCACCATCAAATGTGTAGTTGATTCCGGGTTCTTGAATAACACCATTAATAAAGATGAGAAGAACTGCAGAAAGATCAATTTCTTTAGAATCTCGATCTCCTCTATCAATCTCAAAACTGACTAGCGATTGCTGATAGTAGAGAAGGAATCTCTTCTGATTACCATCTTGGAATTGTCGAATGTTATCGAGGTAATCAATGTTACCAAACTGCCAAGAAGAAACTTGGTCAGTAAATACATCAACAACTTCTAACTCAAATGGTCTGAACTTGTCCCCAGCATAAGGATCAGTGGAAAGACCAGTTACAGTAAACTTATCACCGCGTTTGAATCCATACCCCTTCTTGCTAAATTTGAATTCGGATACTTCAAACAATGTTGATCCAATTCCAGTTGCTGTACTTACCCCTGCAATTTGAACAGTTACTGAACAACCAACACCAGTTAGAGTTGTATTTCCAAGTCCAATTCTAGAAACACCAACAATTGGGAGGTTTTCTCCATTGGGTTCTGGAGTAATAACAGTAGAATTTGTTGTGTAATTTGTACCTGGTCCAGTAACACTGAATACCAGAGATCCACCAGCACCCACAACAGCAGTAACAGTAGCTCCTGTACCTGTAGCACAAGTAACTGCGATACCAATAGTACCAAGATTGCTATTATATCCAGATCCAAAAGTAAGTGGGAAGAACTGTGCAGCAGTACCACCACTCACATAAGTGTGTGGGATTGTAGACGGACCAACTTGAACTTTGAATTGAGTAGCAGAAATAATACCAGCAACAGAGAATGGATCATTATGCTCTGGGAAAATAGTAGTCGTAACGCCAGCATGAGCTGCACCACAAGTAAATGCAATGCCAGTCAGTTTTACTTGATCTTCGATGAGAAGACCATGGTTCGCTGAAGTAGTAACGGTCATGATGCCCGTTCTCTTATCATAAACAGCGTTACTAAGAGATACAGAAGGACCTGTGGTGGAGATCCCGACAATACCAGTGATAGTACCGCCAGCACCAACATCAAGACGGACATCAGCTCCTATAAACGGTGCATAACCATTTCCTGGAGTAGACGCAATAGAAACGATAACACCGCCTCTAGGGAGTTGGTTCTGGTTGATATCATCTATATCGATAATTAAATCGGTGAATCCAACTGATGTGATGCCACTAAATTGAACACTAGCAGCTGTAGAAACGGGATCTTCAATAATTTTAAAGTTAGAAACTCCTTCGTTATTTTCTCCAAATGGTGCTTGGAAAATACCGTTAATGAACAGAACGCCATTACCACCAGTAGAACCAATACCAGTTACAGCAGCGCCAGTAGCAGTTAGTGGGAAGGTATTTTCAAGTCCATCAAACTTGTCCGAGAAATCATCAAATAGTTCATTAGTTCTGTAATCATTTCTTAAATAAGTTCTGCCACCAAAAGATGCTCTAGGGTATGGTAAGTTCTGTGGGTCAATAACTCCTAGGTCACCACCAAGAGGAGCTTCTGTAAAGTGAATTTGACTATTAAGAATTTGGAAAGATCCTCTATGGATTCTTGCAATAGAACCAGCAGCATGATCAGTAGCTGCAGATCCAACAGCACCCCTTTCAACCTCAACGATACTCCAAGTGCCGATCCCTGTAATAGGTCCAGTTGGTTGAGTAGCAAAACCAACAGTTCTTACAATTGAATACTCATCACCAAGTTTTAACAAATCACCAGAAGTAATTGTGCTTAGTCCACTAAGTGCAAAAGAAGTAACAATACCGTTTACTGCAACATCAAGATCGTAAATGATTTGAGTGTACGAAATTGGTTTTTGAACAATTCCATTAAGAGCGATGACCGTTTTTTCATCTCTCTTATCCATAGTAAATCTATGCTTGTTCCCAGCAGCGGTTCCTGGTTGGAAAGTAACAGCTATGCCAGATCTTGCATCAGTAAGATTGGTTGAGATAAAGAATTGATCATTGTTATTTTTAATGACAAAGACTGTGGATGGGAGAGATGTATGTCCATATCCAGTAACATATTGAAGAGCACTAGCAGCAACACCAACAATATTAGAATCTGGTTCATATGTAACTGGTTCTGCATTAGAGAAGAAATGCTTGAAACTAATAAGACCTGTTCCAAAATCAATTTGATCTGGGTTTTGTGGGTTTAAATCTCTTTCATAAATTGGTGTTCCTTCATATTTCAGATCGAATGATCTAATGTTTCTATTATTGATTCCTAAGTAAGTATTTTGAGTAACATTTTCAAATACCTTGCCATAGTCAAATGAACCGATACCTGCAAGTGTTCCGTTTGGATCTGCGTCTTTATACAGAACTTCGTTGTAAGAATAGATGCTTACAATTCCTGTTACTCCAGAGTCTGGATAGAATTCCAGATTTACATTGCTTCCACTAAATTCTGCTCCAAATGTGCCGATACCAGTAGTAGTGCCAATAGCTGCGATTGGTTGCTGTGAAATATAAGTATCAGCTTTTTCTGGATCTGACAATACATAAATTTGATGTAGTGTCTGAGTTGATCCGTAAGAAACATGTACGGTTGATTTGAATGATAAGTTAGTAAAGCTACTGACACCAACAACTGTAGAAATTCCAGTAGTAGCAGATGCACCAACAATAACTCTAGCTGTTCTCTCAGTACCTTCTGGAGTAAATTTGAGGTTGAGGTGTCTTATTGAAGTTGTACCAAGTCCAACATTCTCAAATGATACAAATTTACTTCTAACTGCAAGGGTAGAACTCTCATTGTGAATATAGTCAATTTTAACAACTCCACTTTCAATAGACGAAGTAAATGTGCCCATGTAGTTGGGACTTGAAATACCACCGAGACTTTGGCGAGTATTAAACGATGCAAGTTCTGTTAGGTAAGTATCTGTACCATCATGTTGGAGAGCTAACTCGACATAATCAATACTATTTGCAGCAGTATCTACTACAACAAAATGACCAATACCACCAACAAATGTAGTAGTACTAAATCCGATAATTTGTTCGGTAGACCCAGATCCTACAAGAACATTAGCAGATGAGTTTACAACATTACCAGTATTGGTAGATCCGATTCCCACATCAGCAGAAAAACCTTGCTGGAATGTCTTAATATCGAAATCAGTATCAAAAGTTTCATAAGGTTTAATTCTTATTTCAGTAAGATCGTCATCAACATTGTAAAATGCGAAGAACTCTGCATATCCAGTCGAAAGACCAACATTGTTATTATTGTTGACATGTGACTTTTGTAAAAGATAAGTATTCTCATCAATTGTGACTAGAATAACCTCATTGAATTGATATTGATTATTCAGAGGATTTTCTGCTTGATGAGTCGTTTGAATAAGATATCTTGAGAAATTTCTTCCAGCAACAACTCCAGCAATAGTTCTATCATCACTTAAATCGTTAGATTCGTTACTAACGAAGTTTGGACTGATATCATCATGAATAAGAACTCTATTAGTTTTATTAAGAATGAAATCTGCAAGTCTTGTAGATTTAAGCTCTAGGAACTTAGATGTATTGTTGTTAGCATTAACATCTCTAGAGAGATCAAAATTATAAATTCCATCAACTCTCAATGGATCACTGATAAAGTCGAGAACAAATCCACCAGCATCATCAGCAGGTTGTATTGATTCTCCAGCATCACCAACAGATAAAATTTGAGTATTTGCAAAATTCTTCATCCCAGATGGATGAACAATATCATTTACATAAGTAATAATTTCGTCAAATGTCTTATCACTTTCGATAGCATAAGACATATTCTGATAATAATCATTATCAGGCAAGAATTGATTACTATCACCAATTAATCCAATATTATCAGACCATCCAACATTAGTATCAATGGTGGAATCGATATCATAATATCCATCAAATACTGTAACTGAGTCTACTACTGCACGATCACCGCTATTAGTACCTACAAGATTATCGTCAGCCTCTAAAGGTAAAGAACCTTCAATGACCATAATCCCAGTATTTGTATCAATAGATCTTAAAATTAGATCAGTTTCATTATCGTTGTTTCTTCTTAAAGGTTCGTTCTTAGCAAATGGTGAGAAAGATATTGTAGTTGAGAATTTTGCAAGGTCACCTGCTTTAACAATTTGACCAAAACCAGGAACTACAGTTGCTCCAGTACCAACATTTGTAGTTAATCCAGTATACTTAAATGATACTTCTCGTGGATTTACTGCTGAGTTGTAGGTATCAATTGTAAAATTAGTGAACAAATAGTCGCCAGAGTTAAATCCATCTCCATCATTGTTAAATTCAATTCCTTCAAGATATACTTCTTCTCCTGGAACAAAAGGTTCTTGAACATATCCAAGAATTGGAGTAGTAATTTTACAGGTAACAACACCAACATCAGAGAAAGCTTCAATAATAGAAATACCATTACTGTTTCTTAGTGGAGCAATGCCATAAGCATTTGCAGTCAAACCTCTAGGTTGAACAACAACCTCGGCACTGTTTACAGCGGAATCACTAAGTTCACAAGTAATCAAACCATTATCAACAATAATTCCGGTAGTTTTATCATAAAGGACAAGGGAAGGTGCATTGATGTAAGATTTCCCACCAAAAGTAACCTCTACATCGAGTACTCTATTTGCGTTCTTAACCTGTACAGATCTGGGTAAGAATGCATCTGGTTTTAAAGTATTGTCTGAGGGATATCCAAAAACATCAGTGGGGACTGTTACATCTTTCAACAGATTGATGGTGGGTCCGATCAGATTAAGATTTCCACTAATTCCACTATTCCCAATAGATGCAACTGCAGGAATTTTATTGTATCCAAATCCATTATTAATGATGCGAACTTTTGCAATTCCACCAGTTGCTCCAATAGATGTTGTAGTGTAGTAAAGCTCTTCACAGTCTTCTGCTGAGTATTTTGTTTGCTCTGCTTCAGTTGCAAGGATCGCAGTAAAAGTAGTTGACCCTACACCGGTAATACTATATGATCCGGTATATGTACTGTCAATAAAACTAATTTTAGTAAATCCAACAACCTCAGTATCAGAGGTTGACATATATCCACCCTTTTCAAATCCATAATATAACTCAGTTTTAATATTGTCATTATAATTAATTGTCAATTTGGACATATCTTCTGCAACTGTTGTTCCTAGACCAACAGTATTGACTCCAACAACTTCTAAACTAGAAGTATCTCCTGTTCCAACAAATTCATTAAAGAAGTTGCTGTCATAAAAAATCTTTAATTTACCGTCAAGTAAAGATGCGTCGTTTAAATTGAATACTATATTGTTATTTTTAGTTACTTTAATTGGTGGGTTGATTGGATTTATAGTTTGTCCAGTAGATCCAACACCAGTTACACTGACAACTTCAGGAGGATCGAGAAATAGTTGAGATCTAGAATCTGATAATTGGAATGTATCATTATCAATTTTCAAGACAAAATATGTTCTTTGGAACAAATTGTCAGGAAGGCTATTTTCATCACCAAAAGGACCATAAGCTAAAACTTTAAATCCAGTTTCAAGACCATGCTTATTAGCGGTAAAGATGCTAGTAACCGTATTGATTCCTGTTGTAGCAATTTCTATCGGATTTAAAACTAAGTTTCCATCTAGTAGTTTTACTGTAACATCTTCTGCCTGGAGAATACCAGTTGTAATTCCGGGTTTTACTACAAGAGATACCCTATCGTTAATGCTTAAGTCATGAGGATTAGATGTCTCTACAGTTAACTCGCTTCTTTCAATATTAGCTATCTGTTGTGTGTAATTCGTTTGGAAATAATAGTTTGAGCTATCGTCTCCAGTCGTTGTAAAGAACAACTCAGAACCATCAGGAGAAGTTTTAAGACCAATTGTGTTGATAGTCTTGCGAACTACATAAAGACTTGCTGGAAGGGCACTGGGAGCAATGTATGGATCGATCGAAGCAGTTGCATTAATAACACTATTTCCATTTGTATCAAAGGTGACTAAATCATTGGTTTTTAGATCATGCCCCTCAATAAAGATGGATTGAGAAAGAATTGATCTTGTTTTAGTTACTCCATTTAATGAAACATTAACAGATGTTGAAAAACCTACAGTAGTGCCAACTCCAACTGATTCTTTTGGATTAAAATAGTATAAATCTTGGAATTTAGAATCAATAGTAAATGATTCTGAAAGTGGTAGAGTAAATTTACTTGTAAAATAAGTAACGGCTGCTCCAACAGAAGCTGTAGCAAATCCAGCGGATCTTTCTACTCTAACAATTTTTTCAGATGGGAAAGCATTCAAAATACGAACAGTTTCTGTTCCAATACCAATAGAATCTCCAGCAGAAACATTTGGAGGAACAAGACTAACCTTCAAGTCTGTAATGATACCAGTGTACCCGTCTTGATCTAGGGTTGCGTTAAATGTTTGTACTGAAATTTTGTGATAAGTCTCAAGTCCTTTAACATAAGTGGAGATACCACTAACTCTAATAACATGATTGTCACTAAACTCGTGATATGGAGAAACTTTAAATTCTGCGGTTTCTCTACCTATTGTAAAAGGTACATTTAAGAAAGATACAGTATTACTACTTACCTGAGTGATATCAGATCCAAAAATTCTACTGACTTCCGCAGATAAACCACCCCCAGTTGTTTCACTATCGTCAAAAACGATATTATCATTGACACTGTAACCAGATCCTTTAAAATTGATCTGTATATCAGTAATTGAACCTACTCCAAGATTGTCTGGAACAGATTCTTGATTATTTTCTTTATATGGTTGGAAAACATAATCATATGATTTGCCATCGCCAAACATATTGTATGGAAAAGTATTTCTGACTAGTTTTGAAGATTCAAAGTCAAAATTGGTTTGATCGATGACCAATCCCCTAACTGTATTTTCGGGAATTGCAAAACTGCGGAAAGTGTCTCCAATAAAGTATGGAAATACTGGCTTATTATTAATATCTACGGTTGCAAAGTAAGCATAAACTCCTGCAGGAAAATCTGGAGTTTTTGTGAACTTACCATTATGTTCATCTAAATCGCCAGATCCAATATAGGAATAATCTTCAACTAAAGATCCATATGGAAATTCTGATATTGGAGGTCTATTTGTAATGTTGGTTGAGACAATATCGTAACTAGATTCTTGCCTCTTAACATCAGACTGAATATTATTAGGGTCAGTTAATCCATATGGACCGTATATTGGGTTACCATCATACGCCCATCCAATAATTGAAGAATGACTGGAACCATCATCTCCAAAGAAGTCTCTAATAGAATTTCCGTATCCAATATAATTTACAGCAACACCTCCCGTGAAGGGAGAGAGATAATCCAATTCAGTATCATTCAGACCAAATGCCTTATTAATTACCAAAGGTCTTAATTGAGCTTCAAGTTTAAGACTTGAACCTGGGTTAACGATACTGGTGGTTGTTGTACTAGCAGCGTATCCAACTCCACCGGAAATAACCTTTACTTCAGTAATAGATCCATTTTCTACTACTGATCTAAGAATAGCTCCATTTGCTTCTGAACTGGCACTAGAAACTACAATATCTGGTGGACCAGAATATCCAGATCCCCCAGATTGGACAAATGCTGAGATAATCCTACCATTGGAAAAAATGAGTCCAATTTGACCCAATTGACCGCTCTCAATTGAAATTGTTGGTGGGTTTCGGAAATCAACAACAGTAGATCCATAATTTCTACCTCTAGAATATAAAGGTGCGTCAACTACTTGACCTCTAACAATTGGAGTAGCTACAAGATCTTGTTCTTTCTGATCTTCTGTGAGTACTTTTACAGTACATTCAATTTTAGGATAAGTAAATCTTTGAAATCCTGATCCCTGAGAATCTAGGAATGCATGGATTTTTTTATTGTAATTATCACCAGATGGTTTTGTATCCCCCTTATTGCCAACTTCTGCTAATCTGAATGCATCGTCACTGATTTTTAATACTTGATACTGCTTAGTAGAACTAAGTCCTGTAATAGTAGTAGTATCATATGAATAATTTACAACATCTCCATCCCTAAATCCATGATCTTCAAAGCTCACATAATCTCTAAAAGTATTAATACCTGTTGGATTCACTAAAATATTTCTGCTGGCATATCCACTACCGGCATTTTCTATACTAATTCTACCGATAGTGGTTTTCTTTTCAAAAGTTCTGAAAATGTGTTGACCAGTATTAGATCCAGCTGCGTTCTCAGAAATTGATATGGTATTAATACCAGTAACAGAATCTTGTTTTGTATAATGTAAGTAGATGGATCTATCACCAGAAGATCTTACATAGTAGTCTTGACCACTCATTAGGGTCAATTCTTCATTTGAAGCTCCGGTAGTTGCGATACCTAAATTATTGTTTCCATTGTTATTGTAAACAATTCTACTACCAGATACTAAGTTATGATCTGAAGTGAAAGTGAACCTATCGTTCACTGCTTCTACAGCACCACCAGAAAGGGTGCTGACGCCACTAAAAGATATCTCCCGGTATCTTTCCTCAAGTAGTGCTCTTCCGAATGCTCCAGTGCCATTACCGCCAAAGATCTCAACACTAACAACTTTATCAATATCGAATTCTACAGGGTCAACATAGACAGAAGTGACTGTTCCAGCAAGACTGACAATAGATCCAGCAGTATTAGCTACACTGACTAATGCGTCGGAGATAGTAACATTAGGAGGATTTTGGACATCATATCCAACACCACCATTAAGAACATTGATTTGTTTTAATGGACCATAGTATATTTGATTTTCACCTTTGTAATTTAATACTTCAAGACCATTGACAAGCATACCTGTGTTGCCGTCAGCAGTAATTTCTGATGTAGTTGCTGATTCTTTACCACTTCTAAGTTCTTGTTCTAGAGTAAATCTACGAATAGGTCTGGATGGGAAAATTTCCCGCTTACCCTGACTAGCAAGAATGAAATCATGTGTTCCAGCAATACCAGTAGGATTGAAATATTCTGGAAGATTTGCTTTGATGAAAGCTCTAGATGTATATAATTGAATCCTATTAGCAGGACTTAAAACTTTTACAAAATATCCCTTTTGCTCAAGACCAAGAATTCCGATAGTTCCTTCGGATGGAACATATACAACTTCTTCGCCAGTTTTAAATGGAACATTGTCTGTAAACGCTAGAACAGTATATGCATCTTCTGTGCTATCATATCCATCAAAGTTTCCTAGACCAACGGTAGGGTTAACTAATGTAGATCTTACTTTATCTACAGTAATCAAATAACTAGGTAAAGAGCTAGATGCTACATAACCTTCTCTTTTACCAGTGCTAGACTCATTTTCCGTCTCAATATAAGTATTATTAATGTCCGATAGTAATTGGTTTTGACCACCTCTAATTGGTACAATACTAGAATTTGCTTTTTTCTGTACTCTTCTTAAATCATAAGAAAGTGACGAATCTAAAGTAGGAATACTACCACTAAGAGTGACAGTATTTGTAGATGTATTTACAGACGATATAGTTAAAGATGTGGCAGCTACTAACTCAGAATTTCTGTTAACAATATCAACAATGTCACCCTTTCGGATACTACTCTTATCAATGTTTCCATCTAATACAAAACCAGATCCAGAAAAGGCAGAAACTTCATATCTTGTAGATGTATTATAAATCCAAGAATTAAAGAAGATTTCTTCATATCCTCTATTAATCTCTGAGTTCTCAATCAATCTCCCCAGGTTTCTAATTCTAATAGAAGAGTCTTGATCTAGATTTTTAAGATCTGCGTTAGATAAGAACTTGCTAAGAACACCAGTAACCTTAAATTCTACTCTCTTAGAAGAATCGCCATTCTCAAACCCATAAACAATGTTAGGAGCAGAGATATCTGTGTTGTTTTTGATCTCTGTCGATACTAATGGAGTAACATCAAAAAACTGATTAATACTTTTAGTATCGTAGTTGTATATGGTTGATCCAATCGATAAAGTTCCAACGCTAGAAAATCCAATTGTGGAGTCAACCGTAATTACAGATGCACCAATCCCAATATCACCAATATTACGAGTTTTACCAGGAACGACAAATGTGCCATCAGTTAATGATCTCTCATCAAAACCAGTGAATAGAGAGATTTTGAAGTAATTATCTCTGAGGTTACTAACTTCTGAAATCGGACCAGAAGCTATATTAACTTTGTCATTTGTGGGATCATTATCTTGATATAATGTTTCGCCAACCAAATTTGCGGGATTACCGGAAATCAACTCAAGAGAAAGTGTTTTTCTTCTTACATAATTTGCATATGATGGTTTGATCAGATACTTTTCAAGATCATTGATTTTTGGATCGATTCCAAATAAAGCTTTGAATAGAATCTTAAATGAATCTTCTGTACCCTTCGATTCATAGAGACTTCTTGCCTCTTTGATAAAATTATTAATATCCAGCTGTGGTGATAGGTTTACTCCCTCTAATCCAGGAGTATACATCGCCTTCAATTTTTTATAGAACTCTTTTAAGAAAAGAGCACTAACATTTTGAACAATTGATCCTGCAGTATGTGAGGAAGCAACTGTTGATTCCCATACTAGATCTTCATTATTATTAGGTGCAATATAGGAACTAATCCCGCTGAACCCTCTCGTACATCCAGTAAAACTAGTTTGAGTCTTGTCTGCATAAGTTATAATCTCACTATCAATCTTAATAAGACCATGTTTTGCGGGATACCCATCCGTACTTGTTACCGAGATGGTATCATCACTATCTGAGATATCACTAGCAAGATTTGTACCTCCTTTGATGACATCTACAGTAAGCTTATCAACCTTAATGTATGCGTCAATATTCTCAGCAATATCTGCCGGACCACCTTGATAGTCTTGGGAGATATAATACTGTTTTAGAAACTCGGCAAATTTTGGGTTTTCTGAGACCGCAAATTCGGGTATAGATTCAGAAACAATCTGATAAGTCTTTACTCTTGGGCTTAGCGGGGAGTTTGTCTCTATCATCCTACTGTCTGATTAGCGATCCGTTGGAGTAACTGGATGTGATTTGATATCCAATACCAGAAATTTGCTGGCCAGAGGAAATCGTGTCTCTCACGATATTTATCTCAGAATTTGAGAGATCTAGACTTAGATAGATATCCTTCAATCCGATAATATCGTTTGACTCAGGATATGCTTGAACTTCAACAATATTGTCACCAATCGCTGTAGAGCTAATGGTAACTGCATTGAGTAAAATCTCACCTTTTAGGTAATCAACAGTACCTGCGGACTTAACTACAACTTCTGCAGACTCACCTTGTAGTTTTGCTGGTTTAAATATAGCGATATCCCCATATCTACCATCATCTCTAGGAATATCAGTCAAATATACAATTTCTGGGTCGCCTGAAATTGTAAATCCGGTCGATTTGATCGTACCGCCTCCAGATAGGATATTAAACTGGTTACCAAAGCATAATTCGTATTGAGCTGTAGCATCTTTAATTACTTTTAAGTCTCTACGAATTGTAACTTTTGTAATATTAGATGTAATAGCAGAATTTGTCCTATCAATAATATTCTGAGATTCAGAATACTTAAATCTACCACCAAATTTGTTCAAATTAGTAGATTTTCCGTAAGTTGTCAAAGATTCGGTAATTTGTGCTTTTAATTCGTTCGCATCATCAAAAACATTGTTGTTATAATAAACAGAAGTGTCTAATTCAATATACAAAACTCTCAAATCTTCAATTCTTTGGTTAATACCAGCGATTGAGTAATTTTTTAGATCATTTAAAATATTTTGCTTAGTAAAGTCAGATAAAAATGTGCCATTTACAGGTTTAATACTTAAAACGACAGTTCCAAACTCTGGAGGGTCTAATTCTTCCCCACCAACAACAGAAACCGACTCTGTATTTGGATAAATCCTCTGAATAATAGATTCATAGTCCTTAGGTGTAACCGCTCTGTTTTGTGCGGAGTACATTCTAGGTGCAAAGTATCGTATAGAGTCAATTGGCTCGATCTCAGAACCATTACGGGCGGGTTGAGAGGTACTAACGCTAATAACATTAGTGGATGTGATAGAATTATTAGCATCATTTCTTATATCGCCGGAAAAAGTGAAATTTTTTCCTTCGTTACCAAATTTTCCGTCAGTAATAATGTAACTAATACTAATTTCATCACCCTGTTCTAACTTTGTACCAAAAAGACCATCTCCAAATAGTAATTCATAAGTCTCATTAGGAGCTTCTTGAATTAAGTAGATATTTGAGTCCTTTGTAATGTCAATAATATTGTCAACCTTTGAAAAAGATAATCCTGCAGTCGCACCAGACTTCTTAACATCTACTCTGAGAGTATCAATATCGACATTTGAGTTTTCAATGATAAATCTTTGGTCTGAGCTACCATTTACTCCCCAAGATTTTGTTAAAAGTGATCCTTGATAAACTTTTATGTTAGAAAAGGTTGCTGTCCTTGGAGGATTTGCTCCTACAACACCACCAGCATCAATTGGACTGGATGCAATGATGTCTTCTGGGATAGAAAAGACATAAGAAGTATTATCAATACCACCAACTAATACTAAACCCTTCTTCAGAGTAACAGTTGTGCTATTTCCATCGAATTTAAACGGAAAGCTAATGATTGCTTCTGCTGCTTTTCGCGATCTAGGAACATATCCAATGTTTCTTGCAAGAGAAACTACATTTTCTCGTAGAGTTGCTGAATCCAAGAAGGATTCATTAGCAACCATATTACTATTGAATGCTGTAATATAAGTATTATACGCTAAAACATCAATCAGCAGCGAAATATTTGATCCGTCAAAGTCAAAATCAGAAAATTCTGAGTTAGATCTCAGATAATCCTTAATCGAATCTTTAATTTGATCGAAATTTAGGTTGGTATACTTAAATGATGGCATTTTCTTACCTAGTTGGCTCTAAAAGAAACTCAAATTCTTGTCTTGGGAAATCTTCACCAACAATATCGTAGTTAATTATGATATCAAATGCATTTCCATCGGGATTTGGTGTTACCACAACCTTGATGTTTGCAATTCTACCTTCAAAATTTGATAGAACATCAAAAACTTGCTGAGAAATTAGATTTGCTGTACCAAAATCAACGAAATCGAACAGTGAACTACTAATATCAGTACCAACCGAAGACTGAAACGGTCTCTCTCCAGGAATTGTTTGGACTAAGTTCCTCACAGCACGCTTAATCGCGTCCTCATTCCTGAGAACTTGTATATCACCAGTAACAGGGTGTGCGTTAAAGGATAAACTAATATCCTGAAATGCCAGTGAGTTGGTTTCAGCCACTAAATGACACTAAATATCAAGCTTATTTATAGTCACTCTTGAAGAAGATCTGGTTCAGTATCATCATTTTTATAATCACCTGCTACTTCACGAAGAATTTTGTCTGATTTTTTACGATCAGTCTTAACTCCCCATGAACCACCAACGCCGCCGTCCATATTTACAATGAGATCGTCATCCATTTTCTTTATTATAATATTGTAAGATTATTTATTCCGTCTTCTCTGATTCTGTTTCCCAGAAATATTCATCAGTATCTCCTAGTCTACCCCATCTAATACCATTCTCTACTTGGAAGTAATGTGTACTTACTTTGAAGTCTGGTATAAGTGGTTCTTCAGGTGTAATAGACAAGTCAAAGATTCGTGTTCGGTTATTAGGATACAAACAAAATTGACCATTCTCAAGCTCAATACAGTTATGTGATTTATGTTCGTCAGGAATTTCGCTTACATTAGTATTTGTCGTATCTGTGTCTGGATGAAAGTTATCTAAGGTGAAGCAGTATTCGCCGTTAAGGGTGCCGAAGTTGCGTGTGCGTACTTGGAAGTCCATTGACCCGATAAACTGCTTCTCAAGGCATCTAACCCCATAGTCCATACAGTTCCAGAACTGAAGGTTGGGTAGATCTAAATCTGGGTCGGGCGTTTCGGGGCGCGAGCAAAAGGCAGAAATTGGAAGCTTGTCAAACATTGCAGCATACTTCGGTAAGTATGTCTCAAAATAAAAAGCGCGTCCAGGTATCGACTTAACCGATACCCAAACGCCCTCTACAAACTCACCAAATCCATCTTGGAAATCTCTAAGGTATTCTTTACGAACCCAGACTTTCTGCGGTGGAAGATTGATGATTAATTGACTCATTTGCCTTGTCCACGATAACGCTTCTTACGAGCGTTCGCGCTCGTCGCGCTAAGTTTTGTATGCTTACCCATCCCTTGACGAGTTTTTTTGGGGGTCGCTTCGATAAATGTATTACCGAGCAACGATTTTTTTACCTTAGCCATAATTAAGTTCCTTCATAATATGTGAAATTCTGTGAGGAGCAGGGGCACCTGTCTCATAAAATGAGAGAGCATACCCCTCCATGATATACATGAACTCGTCTTCACTTACATCGGTGTGCCTCTCAGACCCATCAACATAGATTGTGTAGACTGTCCGTTCCATCAGATGACACGCATCTTCTCGTGACCAACTCTGATACGAGGGTCGCACCAAATATCGAATCCAGCTTCGATTGCATCCAGACAGAAACTCACATCCTCTCCACACATGTCCTGGACATCCCCAGACTCAAAGACTTGCATCTTGGGTGCAAACCATGGATACTTCATTTCAGCATGCTCAAAGACGCCGTGCTTGATGAGTACCCATCCGAAACCAGTGTAGTCTACCGTGAAAGGCTTCTTACGCTTTGTCATTGTTTCACCAGTCTCATGATTCATGACACCACCGTTGTTACGGAAGTCTCCTTCATCCAACCAATGTGCAACAGATGTAGTACGACCATCTTCAGTCATGTACCAACCAGCAGCAATGTCCTGATCCATCAGAACAAGCTGTAGAAACTTCTCAGTGTTAAATGTAATATCTGAGTCGATCCACAACTGATAGTCATACTTCAGTTTACCATCCCAGGGAATCTGGTCCGGTCCACGCAATACATTTGCTCCAAGACACTTACAACGAGCAAAGTTTACCATGCTGCTGTAGTCTTGTGAAATCTGAATACTCGCTCCCATCTGTACTAAGTCGAAACTTAGCTGCAGGAACGACTTCATGAATTGATATGAACAACCCCTACCAGGAAGACAGAATACAATTGCTTTACCCCTAAGCATCTCACGGGCAGCATCATAATCCCATTCTGGTTCTTTATCCTTTGCTTGGGGCGCTTTTGCTTTAACAGTAAATCCTTTAGCCATAATGATTAATGAGGCAATTCATTCTAACAGTTTATATATGATCCGTCAATAAGACGAATCTGGGTCAACATCACCCCGTACCATCTCAACTTCGTGGTCTGTCAGGTCGATTTCATTACCCTTGATTTTCTCTTTTAATTCATCTGGGGTGAGATTTGCAAAGATACATTTCTCTCCCTCATAGACATGAAAGATAGTCTCAGTCTTCATCATATTTTTCTTCTAGGAAGATACCATCTACATCAAGATTCATCGCAACCTCTGTACCCTCGTACCAATCTAATTCATTACAGAAAGACTCTGGCAAACTCACGATGTATTCATCAGTCACAGGGTCGATCCTTACAGTCGATATAATTCTGTGAGATTTTTTTTCCATTAAGCGAACCTGGGAGTCATTCTTATATATCAGAATTTTTTTTTATTCCATTGATATATCGATCGCGAATTCGGTTCGTTGTAGGTTACAAGGACCCATCGAATTTAAACCACTGTTTTATAATAACTGTGTGCGTACTCATTGATACTCACAGCATCATGATGTAGGTCCCCCTCAATGATACTCAGAATACCTCAGAATGCCTCAGAGCTATTACATAGTGACTGCATGTGATTGTGAGTCAGCTGGCATGTGATTGGTGTTCTTGGTGTGATGCCTCCATATTATACCATGATGACTGCCATAATGCAATTGTGTCCTGTCTGTAACATAAAAATCCTGATACTTGACAAACTGCGAGTCTCATGGTACGCTCGCTTAGCTAACATCGTGAGAGACCATTTATAAGACTTATCTAACACTTAAAGAAAACACGCAAGTATATTTAAAAAGGTATTTAATAACTTTCCGCATACTTACTCAGAGGGCACTCAGAGACCCTCAGAGAAGACTTAATTAACACTTACTTACTCTCTAATCTAATCACATCATCCCATTGGTGAGGGTACACACAGAGGCAACATTTAGTCTCGCCATACTTACTACCAGGAGCAGGATAAGAATTAAAACAAACGGTAATATATGATGGGTCTACGAAGTTCACATAGCCCTGAGTATTACCTATTTTAACTAACTCTCCTTGGGTGAACATGATGTTGTAAGTTGATAGTGTGTGGTATCTAATAAGTCTGTAACATGTGTTGGTAACTGTCCCTTATCATTCCATGTCATTTTGTACTGTACGATTAATGACACTAACAGGGAGAGTTGTTGATGTGATAATTGTACTGTACTGATTGATTGTTGAGTCATCAATTTTTAGGGCGGCGATGGTATCATTGTAAGCATAGTAAGTAACAATCTCTTTATAGAGATTATCATCATAGTTTACCATTTAGAGAGGCATTCAAGTTTAATGTAAGAGGGGACAGATTCATCCACTGTTGTATCATCTTGTGGGAATTGTTGTCCATCTTTATTATACCACATATCATCAGGAATGTCATCCATAATTGAATCAATCATGTGGTCGAAAATGAAATCTAGTTTTGCCATTGATTGTCACCCTTAATCAGTAAGAATTTCTAAATCGATAACATCGATATCCTCTAACATTATATCACAGATCCGGGCGATTTCCTTTTGAGATGATGCACCAAGTCTGAAGATATGCTGATTGTTGTCAATCCTTATAAGTTGTAGATTGACGAACTCTTCATATTTAGCGATGAAATTAGCAATTGTACGATGTGAACCATCAATGAGATCGAGGGCGATTTCAGCAATAGCTTCAGAATGAAACTCGATGCCCTGTGCAAGTCTTTCGATTGAAAGTTTGTTGCTATTTGCCATAATAATCATGTGAGAGTTTGGCATATCAGTTAGAAGGGAATTGAGCGAGTTTTGCATCAGCGAGAGATGCAATCATAGTCCATACCATCTCACCAGACATTTTCTCTTGATCACAAATATACTCTACATTATCTTCCATCAATTCCAATACTTCAAGTGCTTTGAGTTCGAGATCTGTCATGATTAGAGAAGGATGAGAATGAGAACGATTGAATAGAAGCGGGCATAACATGATGCCCATTCTTTTTTAGTTTTAATCATGCGAAGGTGTAACCGTTTACAAAGTCATCAGCGTTAAAGACTTTGCTTTGTCCTGCTTGTCCGACGAACTTGCGGACATACCAAACGAAATCCTTTTGAAATACTCCCTCACCAGCGATGCAGAACTCATCACAAAGTGCATTGAGGCGTGATTTTGTGGTTACAGACTGCCAACCGCCGTCGAAAATCGTCATGGTGTCGTCTGTCACTTCTGCGATCTTATTGCCATGCAGGCGAACCACAGAGGTGTTTGTCGTCTCATCAAAATAAACTGCTGTGTTGCCTGAACTCCAATTGCGGTTAGACTGGATGGCGGCGTTCATTTGAGTTTCGATCTTACGCATGATGAGAGAAGAGAAGAGGTTTAAGAGGCGTGGCGGGTGTTGTCCCCTCCACTCCTATAAGATACACGATTTTGGGGGTCTGTGCCGTCACCTTGTGCCACTAGCTCAACTGGTTTTATTTGCCAATTCCCATGGGATCGTCTGCCGTTGCCTCTAGTTCAGAAATACTATACATCGTTGTTGGAAAGTTATCAACAACAGCATCACATAGCGATACGATTAGATCCTCTGCTCCATCTGCTGTGTGACCATACTTTTTCTCTATAATACATTCAATGTCTTGCATGAGTTGTTCTCTTGCTATCATGATATTATGGAGATGTTCTTTCATGAGTGACATAATTGATGAGCGAGTGAGTGTGAATTAGTAAGAAACTATTTTGTAATTATTGAGATCATCTTTGATAACTCTGTTGATTGGTGATAGCAAACTACGCTCTAGTCGTAATTGCCAACCTTCTACAATATCATTCTCAGCGATAACAGCGAAACCAAAACATCCTGGTGTTGGCATCATAAACAGACCATGCTTTTCTGCCTCTTGACTATTAGCGAAACCTCTCGCAGTGATGGTCCAATCTTTGCCAAAGTAAGCACAAATGAAATCTCTCATGTTAATCAACCTCCGAACATGTCATCAAAAAGCTGTTGTCCAGAACGCTCATCTTGCTCTGCTTTCTTTGCATATTGTGCCATGCGTTCGAGTGCCTCTTCGCGAGAGATTGACTCAGGGAAGTAATACTCACGACCGGATGGAGTTGTGTAACGCATTTGTTTGAAAATAGAGAGTGAATTGAGTTGATCTTTGATGTTCAGTTTGATGCCTCCATGAATACATCGTAGAAGCAATCAAATGCAGCAGGATCATGACAGAATGAAGAGATTCCAGTCTGATCAGCGACCCAATCGTATGCCATATCGATATCTGCGCCGGTCTCCATCACAAAGGATTGCAGACCTTGAAGAGCACCGATGAAAGCAGAATTGTTGAGAAGCATTGTGGTTTTGTTCATGCTGTTATTATGGCAGGTTTGGGAGCGAATTGCAAGCGATGGTGGACACTAGGTCAACTGGCACACTCCACCATAAGTTAAAATACATTGGTCCATGCTTGATGTTTAGCAGAGCTAATCCTACCATCTTTGAGTAATCCATCACATACCTGACAGAATACCTCAAACTTCTCTAATCGTGTCAGGTTAGCATCAATGCCCCTTGAAGTTTGTCCGACGACTCTGAGAACTTGACCTTTGAGCATGATGTAAGATAGAAGGATGAATGATGAAGCGATTAGAGCGAATTAATCGCTTCAGAAAGGGTTGGACCATGACTCATACTTTTTCATGGTGATGTAACCTTCCTTGCAAAGTGCATCAGTATAGTATGACCACTCCAAACGCTTGGCAATGGCATCAGTCGCCATTTTTGTGCCCTTAGTATCACATTTCCAATTGTAACGGAATTGCTCTAGTGCTTGTGCTTTGGTGATGGATCGCATGGGGTGTGTTCCTTTGACTCTCTTATAATACACGAAAACAGACCCACCACAACCAGAGCTAGACCAGTTCCCTGACTGGCACACTCATCCGTGATTCTCCATAAAATCCTCTAATGTGTAACCTTCTCCAGTTGATGTTTCTTCTATCAATTCATCCAATGAATAACATTCTAATTTCAAACGATACTCTTCGGGAGTATCATCATCAGGATCAGGATCGTCATGACAAAGATAGTCCCATTCATGAACAAGTGCATCGATGAGTTGTTCTTTAGTGTAAGTCATAGTTTACCACCACTAGAGCAAAGACCTGTTTTTTTCATATTTTCGCCTGCTTCGCATCATTGGTCATCCCTGTCGCTCTCGTTATGGAAAAATCAATTTATATAAAGAATGCCTCTAATCCTTTGTATTTGATTTGCATTGATGTAAATGGTCTGGTATCATTAATATCTACCAAGTCACCTTTTTTAATTGAATTGATGGGGGAGTGATATTGATCTTTCTTGGGATTATAGAATCCCCAAATAGTCCGAACACGATCAGTAGTGTAAGAATAGACATCTGGATGGCATAACCAAATACGAAGTAGATTGCGCTTGTAATCTTCACATTCGTAGTGGTATCCGTCTGGGGCTTCATGATAGAAACTCGGAGGTAATTCCATCAGTTGATTCATCATCAGAGGTGTCTTCATTATACCAGAAATCGTGCCAATCGTGGGGTGAGTTTGTTACATCTTCAATATTATTCATTTGCAGTAAGATGCTTCAATTTGACACAATCTATCATTTCTCTTATCAACAACATTCTGCATATTGTTGGCAAGTTCAATACAAAGCAATGCTCCAAAAAGACAAACAGAACAGACGAGAGTAAGTCTAAAAGCTATCATTGGACAATCTCAACTAATTTATCCATAACAGGTTTAAGATCATGCTCTTCAGCATCACTCAAATCAATATACATTTGTTCAATACACCAAAGAATTACATCTGCTTGCGCTTTAGTAATTTCAATTGTATTGAATGTTGAGGTTGTCATTGTTTTGTGAAAGTAGACTTTACTATTTAATCAAGTTTTTTTGAATTGTCGAATCATAATAATTCATCATTTGTGTATCACGATGAGCAAGGAACATCAAATAAGATGACATTGCAAAGATCGTGATCACAAATGCGAGTGAGTATTGAACGAGGTTTGACTTACTCATAATTTAGAATACAAATGAAGCGATTAGAGTGAGTTAATCGCTTCATTCACCAGCGAGTTTGAATCAGTGCAGAGTTGAAAAGTTGTGGTTCTGTGTGCATATCAGTCACTTCATACTTATAACCCTCAACACGATTCTCAACCTCTTTCTCAAACATACATTTGTTGATGTAAGACTTAGACTGCATTTTGTCGCAGAATGTAACCGTCTTGTACATTAGGCGCTCGCTGATAGTTCCATCAGCATACTTGACGGGATAGAAGTCAACAACCATGTGAGCGCCGTTTGCTGTGAGTTGCATGCTGTGAGGTGTGTTCCTTTGACTCTCTTATAATACACGAAATCGGAGACCGATCAACCAGGGCTATGCCACTTCGGGAAGTGGTTGGATGACGGAGAAGCGTGATTGATAATTGTATGCAAACCGAGTACGATTGCCATGGATACCCCACCCCAACCAATTGTAAGCATGTTTCATATAGAAATCTACTGATTGATCCTCACTTCTGAGATAAAGTTCATAACGATTCCATTGAGGTTCGTTTACCATGTAACGCAATTGTGTTTCAATAGTATCAACATTGCCACCAAACTTAGAAGCAAAAGCTCCTAACCCATAATAACGATTGGGAGAGGTCCATTGAATTAAACCGAATCCACCTGATTTACATCCATGATAACCAGTTCTTGCGCCACCCTCACAAATTAGCGTGTCAAATTTAGACTCTTGTTTAATGTTACCCAACACGACAGCGAGTGCATTTTGATTGCGAATTCCTCGTTTCTGAAGAAACTCAAGTGTTTTTTGTTCGTTTGTAGTGCAGTCAAAACACACTACAATTGGTGCAGGAGGTTGATCGTAAGTAATCATAAGAATAATTTAGAAGAAGAAATGCAGAGCAAGAATGATAACATAAGAACCACATCCCACGATTTAGTTCTTACAAAGTATGGCACTGATATTGCATCAGCTACCAACATCATCATAGCACCTAGAGTTGCACTCATATGGAGAACAATGAAGTATGAGATGATAGCTAGGACACTGCCAATAATTCTGGCAACAATATCAATTTTCATACAATAGTCTCTCGTTTGATATTTTTTTCAATCTCTTTTAGATATCTTGCTTTGCCTGGTGTCATCGATGTAACAACCACAGCGCCGTTAGGACCGTGCCAAGTGTAGTGTTTGCCGATGCGATACAATGTGAAATCGTAAGATTTCATTAATTTTCGCAGTTCTTTGGGGATCTTGGTTGTCATGGAGGTGTCTTAACCTCACATATTCTAGCACTGAACCCCTAGAGGGGCAAGATAGCTAGTCCGGTTCGCGAACTGGTTGATTTCTCTAACCTTTTACAGAGATTTAAGGCAGACTGATAGTTACGGCAGACCTTGTATTGTCTGCCTTGATATACAACTATGAATTTTTTGCTATTTCCAAGCGGGATCGCCGCCACTAACCCGTTTTTGCTCACATATCCAGAATATCTTAGTTGTGCATCAAGAATGTGAGTATTTGTATGATAGAAGGACTGATAGTTATCAGACATTCATATTCACACGCATGATTTGCACATCACCATACTGAGATTCAACGATTTGTTCAGCACCTTGTTGATCTTGGCACTGAACATTGACAGTTTGCATTCCAGTCCTAGCAGAGTAGAATGTGACTTCAGCAGAGCGGTTGTTGTTTCCGAACATAATAAAAAGAGAGAATTAAGTAGATGGAACAGTAGTTAGAACGCTTTCTATTCTACCATTGGGAACATCAGTTGTAAACTGATTCTTAGCAGAGTCAACAGTATCTGCTATGATTACTGCCTCCAATAGAGGTCCAGAACCATTGACTTTGTAAGAGATTGTATGCTTGAACTTTGCCATTTTTATGCGAATGAGTGAGCGGGAAGACCATCAACAAAGATGAGATCAATGACTTTTTGCAAACGATTGCGCGTTGCTTGTGATGCTTTGCCACACAGGGGGACAGTCACAACACCGTGAGATTTACGATATTGTGAGAGCTTGCCAGGAATAATCCTGCCTTCAGCAATATCTTTTGCGTCATCCTTATGTAGACGAATGACACGACCGATTGTCTGTGCCATCTCAATCACAGGCAGATTACGCAGTAAGATAGTATGCGTCAGACCTGGCACATTGATACCCTCTGACAGAATAGAATAATGAAAGACGATGAACTTTTTCTGATCATCAGCACCCCATTCTTGAAGAGTCTCGAAGAACTTATCACGACCTACTTTGTTGCGATTGATGTATGCACCATGCTTAGATGTGATGTGCATAATATCATAACCCATCTCATTCAAAGTATCGAGAATATCTGTACGAGAAAGCATTGCCCACAATACACGGGTGTTAGGTGCAGCAACTAGAATCTTTGCAGCATCATCATCACCAAGGTCATCAATAATGTCTAGTACCATCTCACGATCTACATCATGTGCATTGTGCTTGTTACGCACAAGTTCTGTCTCATGAACAACAAGCTCAGGAGGGATAATGCTGCCATTGTTGATAAGTTCAGGAGCAGGAACAATCTCCAGAGTATCACCGAAGACAACTTTATTGTTCATCCCAGCAGCATACGGATTGCGTGAGTATTTGGGAGTTGCAGTAAAGAAATAAGCATTAGATGCTAGTTGTGAAGTAGCAGCAACACCAACAAAGTGATTTCTTTGAGTTGCATTGTGTGCCTCATCACAATACATAACATCGACTTTGATGCCGCTGTCAACAACTTTGTGCAAACTATGATAAGTGGTGAAGATCAGTTGATGAACATTTACATTCATGCAAACATCATCATGACGCTGAATTTGATCGACTTTGGTAGTCTTGAAATGAGAAGTCTCACCACTATGAATGTGCATCACAGTGAAATTGTTGTTGTACTCATAACCATCAACATTGTCAAGATACTGCATGAACTCACTACAAAGTTGCGAGGCAAGCAGAATACGAGGGGCAACGACTACGATAGTCTGAGCAACATTAGCTGCATCAAGTCTGCGAACACAATTTTCCATCATGATGACAGTCTTACCGCCACCAGTAGGAACATAAACGCAACCTTTGTTATTATCAGCAAGGGCAGTGAGAGCGCGTTGCTGATGTGGTCGCAGTTGCATCGGAGTTCTGTCGTATGAATTAATTATAGCAGATCCATGTCCTTTCGCCTGTGTCCCGCGTCCACTTTGTTAACTGTCCTAGTATGTTCGTACCATGGATGTTCATAGGGTTGATTCATATTACTTTCTACCCATCTTTTAAGAGATTCATATCTCTCTTTCCAAATTAGTGCTTCTTCAGTCATTTTTGTCTAATACTTCAATGTGTGATAGGAATGAGGCAGGGTATTGAAACCATATTGATTGTGCTATATCCCAAGCATCAGTATTCACTGATTCACCATTAGCTAGCACAACTTTGTAATTATGTCTATCGTATGGTTCATCACTAGAATGAGTGAAATAACGAGGATCACTGGGATCAATTAGTTGGGTCATCCGATCTTGATCGATGTTCGTATTCTATCACAACTTCATTGTGTTCTGTGTAGTCTGTTGTGACAGTTCTATAAGTGATCTTATACTTGTCAGAAAGCAATCTAGCAGCACTATGTAGAGCCCATGCAATTTCATTATCCTTAGACATGTTTCTCTGCCCGTATTTGCTTGAAATATAGTTTATAATAGTTTTTCTTTATAGATTCAATCTTGAGCATATCTTCTTCAAATCCTAAGTATTTAAGCATCTGATATGACCCCTCTAGCTCACTGATTAGTCTTGCATAATTAGCAGAACATCTCTCCTGTCCACCAAATTCATACTTACCCAACACCATATAAGACCCCATTTTTAAATGTTAGATATCGTCGCGGAAGTGCTGCATAATGTGCATCCCATTTTGCAGGATATACTTCTATTTCCTTATCTATGAATACGGGACTAACTTTACCATGACTACCATTTGGAACTGGTTTTACTCTCTCCCATACATTCTCTGCGTTCTCATTAATAATAAGATTTTGCGTTCCTTGATAATTAATATCCCACAATCTACCGGCAGGATCTATCCAATACTGAAACATGCAACACTCTAAGTCCTTGGTCTGTAATTCTTTATGAAACCCAGCACCAAGATCATAAGAAGATCTTAGAGTGTCAAACATGCCCATGTTATTGATAGATGTGAAACATCATACCGTGATATCCAGAGTTATATTTTTTACCTGATCCCTTCATTTGCAGATGGAACAGTTTAACTCCTTCAGCGGTATAAAAATGCAGTGTCGTATTATTTAGAACCCACTCTCCACCCTCACATAGCTCTTCAAGTTTTGCAATGTCAATGAAGCGCATTTCATTACTTTTCTTGTTGCGCCATATCATCTGACTCACAGGATAACCATGATTAAGACCTGTACGAACAATCACATCAAAAATTGCCATCTTATTGGCGTTCATGAAGGTCATGAAGGCGTCTTTAATACCCTGAGGGATATTGTCAGCGTACACACGATTTTGACGGATCTCAGCGTCACTTAGAACGAGATCCTTATGGCGTAAACAAACAGTAGACATACCAAAGTTATTAGGAACACCAAAGAACAACCTAATAAACAGAGCTGGAAAAGTCTCTTGAAGTCCAAAATACTCAATGAATTTACGAGAGGATAATAATGCTACTTGAGTATGGTTCTTACTTACATTCTTGACAGAGTATGCAATACCAGAATCGTTGTCATAAACATCAACTTTAGTATCTGGGCGACCGTTGACAACATGATCACCACCAAATATCTCATTTAGATACTCAGGCAAACTGTTCTCAAACTTGTGACCCTCAGCTTTAGCAAGTCGTCCTGCTTCAGTTGCGTTCATGGTTCCCTGTCTTATGCCTATATTATAGCAAGTAGAACCACGCTGTCACTTCTTCTTGGTCCGCTTCTTAAAGTGTCCATCCATCATCGAATCTAATACAATTTCACCAGATTTCTCACTTGGTTCCCATAATGGTGACATAAGAGGATATTTGTGTGCATATGGAGCACCTAAACCATATACAGCTTGACAGAAACTTTGGTACGGACCTAACATTCTATATGGTTCATCTGACTCATCTGTCATTCTCTGACGCAGAAAGTATTTGTCATCTGCTTCTGCTTGATATCTGAAATAATCAAGTCTAATGTTTTCTTCCTCAGGAATATCATCTAATTTTTCATATACTTCTCTACGCTCAGTTGAGTGAAGATCTTTATCTTCTAGCAGTCTACATGCTGCCTCTCTACTTTGAACCCAGAAGTCAGAATGACGATACTTTGATCCAAACTGCAAGTAAAATGCCATAACTGCTGCTTGATCAATCTGACCATCTCTCCACCTATCTTCTATCTCAAGACGCTGCATATTGTTCAATGGATTTTCATCATCACCAAAGATAAATTCTCCTAATGCTTCACCTAAATCAGTCTCAACATAATTACGGAACCCAGTTAGATCATCATTCATACCTAACGCACGACCACAACGGGCGTACATTTTATTTTTATTAATACAATAGACAGATACTTTATGATCTGATTCAGTTTTCTTATAAGAACAGTGCTTTTTAACAGCACAATGAATATTAAAATCTTCTACTGCTTCTTCTTCAGTTGTAATGTCACTATCATATGAATAAATCCATGTCTGTGCATCTTGTGTAGGAACACCGGTCAAATATCCATGCTCAGTAGCAATATATGCAGTGTAATCCCAATCACCAGGAATCTTACGATTAACCGTTAGCTTTGTATCAGTTGGATTATACAATGCATCCTTATATGACTCTTTATCCCACAATCCACCTCTCACACAATCAACAATAAAATCAAACTCTTCACCATCAATGTATGCTTTTTTATCTTCTTGTGAGAACCCAATAGTTTCAACTCTTTTATCAACTAAGTTGATGTTAAAGTGTTGATTCTGGACATTTTCCCAATAGAACTCAACAAACTTACCCTCATCGATGTGCATTGAGATCTCGGTAGGATCAAACATGACAAAGAAGTTCTTGTCAATTCTATTGCCAAACCCAATAAACTTTAACCCAAGTTTTTGAGTCGCATCAAATCTTTTATGAAAATCGAGTGTACTAATTGTGGTGTTGGTAGCAATAACAGTAAGCCAAAGTGTATTGACTTGCACTCCGAAGTTGTCAATTTTATGCGAGCAATCCCGTATCCATGTAATTTCGTCATCCTGATATTCACTATCTTGTTGGTCTCTTCGCGAGATAAGTTGAGCAACAGTCGATACTGCATCTGCCCCTGCGCCGATAACAGCAATTTTCCTACTCATGCGTCTAGAATTATATCTTCGTTTATTTAGTTAAGAACAGGTAGAATATCATAGTCTTCAATTCCTTGATCTTTTAGCACATTAATGTACCAAATTACATCTTCTTGTCTGTAGAATACTGCCTTCTGAAATGAATAGTATCCTTTCTTTGGGCGCTTCCAATGAAGAGCGAATTTCAATGTACTCATAGCTACAATTGTTCTGAACTTCGACAAAGTTACTCTACTTGGAATTCCATGACTTGTCAACCGTAATGTTAGCAAGACGGAACTCATCGTCAACAAACTTCATCATTGACTTGTCATTGTGGACAACATATCCCTCAGGACTTGTGGGAGTTTGACCGATAAATGTCTTGATAGTGCCAACTTTGTTGAGTTGGTCAATGACCATTTTCTTAGCACTACGAATAGAAATATACGCTGCAATCAAGAAGTACAACTCACGACGATACATGGCGATGAACATGAGACCATCATTCTCCATGTTTTCGTATTTTTTCTGAGTTGCAGCAGTTTTCTTCTTACCTCTCTCAGTTTGAATAGCAACTCTGTAGAATTGTGCAAACTCAGCGACCATTGTCTTGGCATTGACAATACCACGACCAGCACGAATGCGCTGATTGAAGAACTTTTTGAGAAGAAGGTGCATCATTAGGTTAGATTTACCTTGACCCTGTAGGATGTCAAGAAACTTAGAAGATTGCTTTAGCGCACCTTGTGCGCGATTGATGTGAGCATTGAAGGTATACAGATCTCCTTGATCAAACAAAGAAGAACCAGTGGCATCAATAAAATTCGCACTGGCAACAAAAACATCCTCAGTAGAGTGATACTTAGGGGCTTTTTTGAGAGGTACAACTTCCGCAGTCTGCAGAGTATCGCCCTTGTACTTTGTATGAAATACGATTCCAAGTTTGGAAAGATGAACGACAGAACCTGTACGGGAATGACGATCAACAGCGTAAGTAATAGTATTAGGAGTGAAACAAATAACTCTGTTTCCACCGACAATGCCGCTTCTCTTATCTTCCGCAGTGAATAATAAGTCACCTTGAACGATACCTGAGATATTAAGTTGAGGAAGATATGCTAGACAATCTTTGAGCTTTGATGCAAGTTGACCATTGTAAAAACGATCTACATCAGTGTCATCGAAACAAATTTTGGGATTGACTTTGTTGAATACTGATTTAGTACCGACAAAGAAACGACCACTGACAGGTTCAGTGCCACAAATAATAGCTGGGGCACCATCCCACTTGGTAGTGATATTTAAGTCACTGGACTTGCCAGATAACATATCACTGAACTGTCGGAGGAAAGTGACAACATTGAAACCGCCAGCGGTGCCGCTGTTCAGGATCTCGTCTTCTAGGTGCTCAAGGTGTGTGTTCTTCATGTCCTTATTATAGCGTCTGTGGGGCGCTGTGGGGGCGTTAGTGGACAGTTCTTCATCTGAACCCAGGACCGTTTGCCCAGACTACCAGAGAGCGTCTGGTGCCCCTTGTGACAGGTGTCACACGATGAACAACATAGCTAGGAAATACTGTAACTATGCCTCTATCATTTGCTGCTGTATGAATGACACCATTATGTAACTGCAACTCACCACCATCATAATCATCAGGATCAGATAGCTGCACAGTCATACTTAACTTTCTGGGTGGCATATCACCCAGAACCATATTATCTACATGCCAACGATAAAATGACTCATCATCATTGTAAACAGTATATTGTAGATGTTCATGAAATCCATGAATATCAAATCTCCAATGCATACCATTCATACATCTAAGGATATTTCCCAATCTGTCGTAGAACCACTCAGTATCATCATTCAACTCAATCCATGAGTTCTTTGACTTTCTAATACTTGTTTCTACCTCGTGGGACTCTTCATCCTGCCCTACAACTGAGTCATGAGGATTTAATGACTCACCATATCTAATGATCCTATCACATTCTTCAGATGTAAATCCATCTTCCCAAGACTCATATAATATCTCTCCCATACCAAAATTTGGTGGGGGAGATAGACGATAAACTGACATAATAAAATTAGTAAATTACTTTAATATCTCCACCGTTGGGAATAACTTGATACTTATCACCAGCAACAGCGCGACCGCCAGAACCGCCAGCAGCACCACCAAATGCAGGTTGTCCCCAAGTACCTCCAGATCCTCCTGGTTGTCCTGGTTGTCCTGGTTGCCCCGGAGTACCAGCACTTCCAGGTGTTCCAGGTTGTCCTGGTTGTCCGTTCGCACCTCTACCACCCGGTGTCCCAGGTTGACCAGGTGAACCGCTACCACCAGGTTGTCCTGGTTGTCCAGCACCACAAGCTGCAGGAGTTCCACTTCCACCACCTTTTCCACTACCACCACCCTGTCCAGGTGTTCCAGGTTGACCAGATCCACCGCTACCGCCGGGTGTTCCAGGACCACCACCACCGCCAGGGGTGCCGGGTGTTCCAGGAGTGCCAGGTTGTCCAGTGGTATTGCCTGTTTTGTAGTTCCAACCGCGACCGGGAGCTCCTACACCGAGTTGACCACCACTGCCTCCAGTGCCGTTGTAACCAGCTGGACCACCGGCACCACCGCTGCCACCGCTGCCACCAGAACCACCATATCCACGACCGCCGCCGAAACCACCAGCACCACCGGCACCACCAGATCCGCCAGCACAATGCCTCCGGTTTCTTTCAGTTCTCCTTCTTCTTTCAGTTCTCCTATTCTGATAACCTTGCCTATCCTGTTTTGGTCCCCTTCTACTCCTCGGCCAACCACCATATCTCTTCCTTCTAGTTCTCCTATTTCTTTCACTTCTCCTATTCTGAAAAGATTGTCTTGCTTGATATGTTGACCTTTGCTGACCACCAGATCCAGGTGATCCAGGTTGCCCATTTCCACCGGGTGATCCATTGCTACCATTTCCACCGCTACCGCCAGAACTACCACCGCTTCCAGGTTGACCACTAGATGCGCCACTTCCGTTACCACCACCAGATCCATTAGATCCAGTTTTTCCACCACCACCACCAGCATAAATGCGAGAGTCTGATCCTTCGCACTCTACAAATACCTTACGAAGTGAAGGAGCTCCAGGATTAGATACTTGAACAGCATCACCGCCAGGTTGACCACCTAATGCACCGCCAGCAGAATAAACGCCATAAGATGGTGGACTATTATTTACATAGATGTTGAGATTTGATGACGGATCATCAGCAACAACAGCAGGGTTACTAACATTTGTGCTAATAACCCTACCCTTCAATCTTAAATATTTTGAGATATTTCTATTAAGATTACCACCCCAAGTTGCATTAACACTGGGAGTAGAAGGACTACTCAGATTAGTAACATTAAAGTTCTCTTCCTCTGAGTTTGGTGCCTGTTCAATCACATACTCATCAATAATACCTCTAAGATCTTGAGGTGTAATAGCTCCAGTCGTACCAACGCCTACATTTTCAACTGCGTCTAAAACATAAGGTAAGTGTGGTGTTCCTGTAGAAGTAGCATATTTTCCCTGATTGAAATCATACGGTGCATCAAGATCTGTGACTCGATGTAATTCAGATGCAGAGATTGAGGCATTGGGATCACCCACTGCTGCCCTAATCTCACCATAGGATATTTGTGTTCCAGGTGTACCCGTAAGGAGTTGTTGAGTTTTTGTGCTCCAATCTCCGTAAGCCATATATCAATTCCTAGGAAAGTGTGAAGGTAACCGAACCAATACCAGCAACAGTGATGTATACTTTAGTCGGATCATTTGCGTCCTGCTCAATATTTAGGGCTGAAGTCGCAGACGAAACATATGACCTAAAGATACTCGCATCAGTTGCACTGGAACCCTGTTGAGTTGCATATTGGTGCTTATTGTATGCCTTGTTATAGGTCATATGTGCAGTACCAAATCCAGTAGCAGTTACACCGAACTCTGATCCAGGTTGAATAACATTGTCAACATTGTTATTAATCTGATTGGCACGATCAGCATCGTTGTTAACAATACCGCCGATAAATCCAAGTTCCTCAAGATAAGCAATAGGATTATGAGTTTCATTGACAACTGAAGCAACACCAACAGCGTTGCCTAATCTATCTTCATAGAATAATTGGTTGACACCTGAGTTAACATCAAGCCACAGACATCCGGGTCTTGAACCATCTGGACTAGTATCATCTTGTCTAGAAAGAATAATACTACCGGGAGATTCTCCTAGGTCAATAGTAGAGTCTGGAAATGCCGTATCAAATCCAACTCTAATTGGTCCACCATCAGTACCACCAGTGCCTGTGTAATTACTAAAGAATTTTGTGTTTTTATAAATCTCAACTGCATTACTATCATTGAGACTAAATTTAGTACCAATACCAATACCAGACTCAAAGATAGATTCTCCACCAATAAAGTCACCGTCAGATTCTCTTCTTAATCCAACATAGAAATCTACATTAGGATCTCTCTTACCGGAAGTTGATCCAATACCAATACCTGCTTCACCAAGCATGGCAATCTCGGCATTATCAAATAATGCAATTCCTTCGGCAACAGGAATACCTGCGATAGAAGTATTGAATCCAATTCTAGTAATCAGCAGGTTTGTTCCTGCACCATCAGTAATATCTAAGTTTGCAACTGTGGTAACACCTGCATTTGCAACCATGAATTGGCATTCAATACTTTCGGCAGCTTGAAGACTGCCACATGTGACAAGACCAGAAGTAGCATTTAATGTAACAGCTCCAAAGGTGCAAATACCACCACCAGTAAAGTTAAAAGTAGTGGTGATGTTAATAACATCTGTATTGACAGTATTAGTTGTGATAATACCACTTAGATTAGCAAATACTGAACCAGATGCAGAAACTACTGTTGATACATCACCAAAGATTAAAGTATCTGTGAGAATTCTACATGTACCACCAATGTTGACTTGCTTAAATGTTGCAGAGTCTCCACCAGTTTGAACAATATCACCGGTAAATGTTGTGTCATCAAGAATTGCACTCGATCCGGGAGCACCAGAAACAATACCAAGTACAACTAACTCAGTAGCAGTAACATCAGTAATATTTACAGATCCACCAAATGTACCACCGATTGAAAGATCGCCACCAATAGATAAATTACCAGCAAATGTACCATCACCATCAATATCAGCATCACCTCTAACACCAAGACCTTTACCAAGTGCAGAGCTTGTAGTGCCTACACCAACAAAGTTACCAACACTGAGCTCACCACCAAATGTAGATATGCCAGTGTTTCTAATATAGATGCTGTTAATTCCAAGAGAATCAATCTGATCAACGCTAATATCAGGTGTTCCAGTTAATCCCTGTGCCAGACCTGCGACACCAGTAATATCACCGATAACATCACCAATGAATCCACCAGCAGCACCAACCGAACCGCTAAATGTACCTGTGCCGACCACATCAAGATTAAAATCGGGATCAACTCTAGATTTACCAACACCAATCTTACCTTCACTAGTAACAACTACACGAGGCTTATTCTTAACAGCATCTGGATCTAAATCATCTTGTCCCCAGAACTCAACTTGTCCAATGGTAGTATTGCCTACACCAGTTACAGCACCGTTGAAAAGAATTGCTTGTCTTGGAATAGCACCACTTGTTTCAATAAACCTGATGCCATGACGACTATCTGTGTTGGCTACAGTTCCAATGAAAGTAATAGTATTCTCATCATTAGTGAATGTTAGTCCACGATCAGTACCAATCATGGCACCTGATGCGATATTTAATCCACCAACGAATGAACCAATACCAGTCAGTTCAATGTTACCACTACCACTGACAGTTTGAACACCAACAATATCACCAACCATGTTGATGTTACCTTGCTGGGCATTACCAGTCAATGTAATGTTCTTTGCACTCAGTCCTTCAAATGTACCGACACCACTAGTAGCATCAACTTTAATAAGATCACCAACAGCAAAATCTGCCTGTGGGAATGTTACCGCAACACCAACAGGTCTAAACGCATAGATTGTTGATCCTGCTCCAGGATTATCATTATCCCACACAGATGTAGGAAGATTAATCAATCCAGATCCATCACCTTCAAATTTAACAGCTGTTATAGTACCTGCAACTGAAATTGTGACACCTGTCGTTCCTACACCAACCTGAAATTCTGCTTCAGGTACTGTTGTACCAATTCCAACTGAATATCCTACAGCAACATTGATATTGCCATAATGTGTCTGATATCCAATTACATTGACATCTCTAAAATTAGCTTGATCTTCGACAATCAAGTTTCCACGAATGTCCAGTTCCTCTCTAGGAATGGTCGTGCCGATACCGACTAGACCATTATTAGAGATTAGATCATCTGCATCAACTTGAATGCCATCTCTGAAGTTGATAATTGTCTTGTAATTATTAGGCATTATCTTTTAGTGGCAAGACCTTTTTACTTATTTATCCTTTAGGTCATCGACTTGTGAACTAAGGTCTTTGACTGCTTCAATGAGAAGAGGAATTAGTTTGTTATAGTGGACACCTTTAGTGCCGTCAGGTTTGGTAGATACTGCTTCAGGAAGAACTTTTTCAACATCTTGAGCGATAACGCCAACATCATGACCAGTATAGCTCTTGTTGCCTTTCTTCCAGTCATATTCAGTACCACGGATCTGGAGAACCTTAGCAAGAGGATCTTCAAGTGTGGATACATTTTCTTTCATAGCAATGTCAGAAGTCTGACCGTAGAATGCAACAATATCATCACATACATGGAGAGGACCACCACAATATGTAAATCCAGCACCACTCATGTATACATCACCAGAGAATGTGGTGAAACCATTGAAGTTAACCTGTTTCTCAAATGTTACTGATGCAGTGTACTTAGTATCGGTTGCAATAGCAACAGCAAATCCAGTTGCAGCATTAAGAACAAGATCACCAGATCCAGGAACTGTTGTAATTTCAGTCTTCTGAGTACCAACACCAACTAAGACATTGTTTAACTTAGCACCATTGGCGAAATCACCAGTAATTTCAATATCACCACCAAGCTCTACAGTTCCACTTGTAATTAAATCATCGGTGAAGTTAACATCATTAGAGAATGTTACTGGACCATCAAACTGAGACAGGATATTCTGTTGAGGACCACCTTCAATAATGATTCTCTGTCTAACAATAACTTCGTCAAATACGACGGAGTTACTAGATGCAGATTCACCTGTTACAGTAGGAATAGGAATACCAAAGGATGATTCTTCACCACTAGAAGAAGAGATTCTCTTGTTACCAATGTAGAAGTCACCCTCGTTATTCAGACCGGTATATACAATTGAACCAGCTGCTCTTTCCTGTGCCTGAGATAGATACTCCTCATCATCAGTCAGTGTTCTGTTCTGTACTTGAGGAAGACCGGTTGAATAGTTACCTGGACCATATCCAAGATACACAAATGTATGTCCAGATGCACGAAGAATAGAAGGACGACGCAACTCGATAGGCAACGGATCAATCTTTCTAATCAAGGAACCAGAATAATGTTCTGCTGGTAGAGTACCAAGTGAACCACGAATAACACGGAGACCATCATTACCACCACCAATTAGACCTTGCTCAGATACTCTCATGATCTCAGCATCAATCTCAATGTAATCACCAAGTTTGAATCTTAGATCAGTACCAATACCCAAATTGGGAACTTGTAATCTTACAGTTGTTGTGGTATTGTCTAGCGCATCTTTAGTTACTGCATGTTCTCCAGCATACAAATTAGTATATCTTGCTCCAATAGCTTCTGATAAAGGTACAGATTGGTTGTTTCCATCAAATGCAAATTTATATAATCTGTGCCCAGGAGCAAAGTTAATATCATTAACTGTTGTAGATGTAAATGTAGTGATACCTGCAACGGTATTGACAATAAACTCACCAACTTTATTGCTACTAGTATCAACAACTTTAAACTTAGATCCTCTCCTCAAACCATGTGGAACTGATGTAGTGATTGTGGTCAATCCTGTGGCAATATCAAAATGAGTAGATGCAATAGAGACGGATGGAGTAACTCTATAAGCATATTGACCTGCAATAACAATAGGATCTCCAGATGTTACTGCGATAGCAATACTATTCTTATCAGGTACGCTGGTAATTCTGAATAGTCCGTCGCTAGTTGTACCAATGCCAGTGATATTTACAACATCACCAATACAAGAAGTAATACCTGTTGTAGGAACACCAATTGAAGATCCTGGGAAAGTATCAATGGTTAGTGTTTCTCCACCAGAATATGCAGATCCAGGTGCAAATACTTCTAGACCAGTAATAGTGGTAGATCCAACACCAACTGTGACTGTAGCTGTAGCACCGTTCCAATCACTACCATCGAGTAACTTTACATTATATCTGCTAGTTTCAGCATATCCTGAGGCAGTGACTAAATTCTCATGAATTTTGAGTCCACTCAGATCATGCTGATTTTCAAAAGTAATTGTACAAATACCAGCAGAGATACTGGTGACACTAGATACTGCGTAACCAACATTAAATGTTTTTAGGAACTTGTCAACTGTCTCTCTTGTTAATGAATTTGTCAAATCATTAACATCAACTTTACCTAAAGGTGAGCGCCTTGCAAATGATTTTGAAGCAGGTGCGTTGATTAGAATATTGTCTCTATCTTGTTGTGGATAATAGTAAGTAACATTCTGTTCGTACTTCTTGGGAGTAAATTCCTGCGGTGGAGCATAATCAGCAGAAAGAAGTTCTAAGATGTAAACACCGTCTTCTTGTCCATTAAGATATGGTTCAACAACGGTACTACGATATAGTGAGAAGTTTTTATTATTGTTGTTGATTGAGAATCTAGGTAAGAATAGATTCCTAGTGTTACTGGTATCTACATGAGTACCAGTATTTCTCTCTACACCAGCGGTGTCAGTCTTAGAATGATTGAACTGATATGCGTTAATTAAACCAGTTACAGCAAAAAATCCATTATATCCCTTATTGGCAAGTCCACCAGTGTTGTTTGAATCTTGAACATTTTCAACGAAAACAATATCCCCAACTTCGACTTGATGAGGAAGTTCAGTTGTAACAGTAACAACACCACCGACCTCACTAACACTAGAAATAAACTGATGATTCCTTCTAAAGTTATTATCTTCCAGGGTAATTGTAGTGGATGTAGGATCACCAGTCTTAGCAAATCCAGTGAGACTAGAGCTTTGAATGATAAAACCATTTACAGGGTCTCTAGAGTTCCCTGCCTCCTTAGGAATAACATATCTTACTTTATATAATTTGTCTTCAATACTTCTTTTATCTTCAAATCTCTTGATGAAACCAATGTTAGTTCCAGATCCATCTTCTACATTGATATTAGTTTGAATCTGAGGATAGATTGTGTTACCATCCTCAACATGCAAGAACCACTGTTCTTGGTTAATATCCCACTGAATTGGATGTCCAATTTCACCAGTCTGCTTATCAGATACTGTACTCTTAACTCTTAGATCTTGCCCACCATATATTTCTAGTGGTACATTATTAATAGCGTTAGAGAATGTTGTAGCAATTTTAATCTCTGTGGGAGAGTTTACAATAGCATAATAAATTTTATTGAACTGAAGACCTTCCGAAAGATCTCCATTATCACTAAAGATTCTGATCTTCTCACCAGTTACCAATCCAATGGCATCCGTTGTCATTGCAAAATTAGTATTTGGTACACTAAGTTTACTTTCCTTGCTACCAGTTTGATCTCCCAGAATAGCTGTTGCTACACCAGTCAGAACATTATCCGACATACGAACATCAGCATCATATTCTGTACCCCCAATGGAGACATATAATTTCTCTTGCTTATTAGCACCAATTCTGAAACCTTGAGAGAGTGCTAAAGGTGGTTCATCCTGACGATCAAAACCAAAAATGTATAAGTGACTAGACAGACCAACATTCTTTGTCTTACTTACATCTAACTGATAGAAACTTACAGTATCAATTTTAGATGCTGATGTATCTACATGCTGAGGTGTGGTGATATGTGTAATATATCCTTGATCATCTCTTGGGAATGCTGCATCCCTAAATCCATCTGCTAGAAGTGCAAATTGACCGAAGTTAGAGTTAGAGTTCGTGATAGATGCGTCAGCACCACTTTCGCCAACAAAGTGAGCATTATAACCAATAGCAAAAACAGAAACGACTTGAACAACGGCGTTTTCTGAGATCTTAATATGAGATTGTTCCCATCCTTGCCTATAAACTGCACCAGAGTCTAAGTGATAGACAGTAGTAGCATCTGTAGATGAAGATTCTGCTGCCAGTTGAGATCCAGAGACTTTCAGATATGTAATACCTTCATAAAGTCTTGACTGAGGATTATACTTAACAAATGCACGGTCATCTTTTTGTAGACTAATCCCAGTGAATTGAGCCACAACCATTGAACGGAAACCAGTAGCTTTACTACCATCCGTGTGCATACCGTTCATGCCATAAACAGAACGCAATGAGATGTTAAAGATATAAGGAGATGCACCAGTTACAGTATCAGATTCAATGGTAACAACAGCACTTGTAATGTTAGATGGTGTCGCTGGTAGATTATTAGGGAAGACGGAAAGAGAATATGTAAATGTTGTTGAGTCTACAATAGACTGAACAAGAGTAGAAATATTATACTGAGATACATTAACTCCACTGATTTTAATTGGAGTACCAGAACTTAGTCCATGTGCTTGTTCTGTGGTAACAGTAATCTGAGCTGTAGGATTTAATCCGTCACCAGCAATAATACTCGCAATCTCAAGAGGGTCAGTACCAAGAGCACCAACAATTTCATTTTCTTGACGAACTGCTTCAAAGTCGCCTTGATTTTCAGGCCATTCGTATGAAATAGCACGACCAGAAGCTTCTTGGAAAGCATATGTCAGCTTGTAATAATACATGCTGAGGTCAGTGATATTGTAACCCTTGACATCATTCTTACCATCAGCATACTCAAAGCATGTCAGTTTGTGGTGAGAAAATGTTGGGAAAGATCTATTATCATCAGTAAATTGTTGATGATCGGTAAATACTAACCGGTCACCTACTCCATCAAACAGAGAGAACTGCCACATGTAGCAGTTACCAGTAATTCTAAAGATGGCGCTATTAGGAACATCGTCATCTGTTGGGTTGGGAACATATAATGGTCTAATCTTAGTTTTACGAAGGTCAAGACCAACCAGAGATGTGCCCCTGGGGATAATAACACCACCATTGACCGAGTTGAATCTATAAAGCTGATTATTTTCTACAGTTAAGTCAAATTCACTTGTTAAAGATAATGCGAATTCAGTTGTTCCTAAAGTTTCTGCACCAATAGGAGATACACCTACAGCTCTAGTTGAATCACTAGGATCTTTTTTAATAGCAAACCCAGGACGATTGTCAATAAAGTGATCACCTGGGAACAAAAGAATAGTTGTCTTATCGGTAATATCGTTATCAAATCCAGTCTGATATGAGAATCGTGCTGATTCTAATAATGCTCGCTGAATAGTCTTGAAGGGTTTCGTTAATGAGTTACCCTGGTTCGTGATGCTATCTGTAGCATCAAGATCGTTAGGGTTAACATAAAGAATTTTACCTTCAGTATTCTTGATGAAATTCTCTAACTTATTAAGTGGCATCTCTCTTCAACTGAGAACTGTTTGCTCTGACTATTTAGACTAAATATGATTGGTCTTGTTATGTTCTATTGTGGATATACAACCAATAAGAATACAAGAGATTAATATTCCCGAAGCACCGTCTTGGTTGACATCGGATCCACCGACAGCATTGCCTATCTATCCGCCGGTAACCACACAGATAGGAATACCAATTGTCAATATGCCTGGATGCGTTGAATCACATAGAGACAGTAGTGAAAATCAAACTTTAAGAGATGAGGACAGTGATGGCGTTCAAATATTCTGTGATGCCGGAACTCCCAGCTTTAATCCTATTGATTATGATCCAAACAAGTTGGATCTTACTCAAGAGGCACCGCCACCTCCACCTATGAAATCTCCTGAAAAAAAGGATGATACCAAAACAGATACCAAAACAGATACACCACCACCTCCACCAGCAAAGGCAGAGTGTCCTACAAGAGAGCAGCAGTTAAAGAACCCTGTAGGAAAAGTATTACAAAACAATAAAAAGATAGTCAAGTATGAGACAGTAGGAAAAGAATGTCTCCCTGTATTTGAAAATTTAAATATACCAGATCAAATTGTTGCTAACCTACCATCACCAGGTGCCGTAACTGTTACCGCCTCAATTGCTGTAGTTGCGACGACTTCTGCACTGCTCGCAAAGCCTCTTGCTGATCTTTTGTTAAAGGTTGTGAAACCGACTGTGAAGAAGGTGATAAAGAAGATTGCGACCTTACGGGGTAAGAAGCCCCCGGTATTGTCTGTGACTGAGAGGAAGGCGGAGCAACGGGATCGGAACCGGGCGATAAAGATCTTACGGTCGGCACTGAAACCGAAGGGATAGAATGTCGATGTTGTGGAATTGCATTGACATTCATAACTACAACATCAGCACATATTTTTTTATAAGGGCTCCTGGGATGGAAAGAAATCCCTGCCTTCATTAATTCTCCACAATTTTTAAGTCTCGCAAGTTCAAAGTCTAATCTTTTGTTAGCAAGTTGCTGTTTCATCAAAGCAGTTTGAGTATCTGCTGCTGCTTTACATCGTTCTTGTAATCCACCATCAAGTGGGAAGGAAATTGTTGCTGATAATCCAATACTTGTACTATAATTTCTAGTATCACCAGTTCTTACTGGTTTATCCCATAATTTCGATCCTGGATTATCAGGAACACCATCACCAGACATTTCCATGACCGTGATAGTCATATCTTGACCATCTTCAAAGGCACGAACAGTTTCGCCGTCTGAGTTTGTATATGTTCTATCATCATAATGTGGCTCCCAGGGCCAGTTCTTCACATTCTTTTGAGTTTCTACCATTCGACCTTCAAAATCTCTGTTATCATACTGTGGTTCATAATAATGTGTCTCAAATGGATCCTTTTCATTACGAGCATGAGTAATGAATGGTGTGATATTAGCAGTAGGTCCTTGACATGCGATACCACCACCATATTGATTCGTAATATATGGTCCTTGTAATACCTGAATAGCTTGGTTGGTCACTGAGCCTGAGCTATTCGCGATTGGGTTTGCAGTCGCAGAAACACCTCCCACATCAGCAGCACTGACAGGAGAGGCGATAAGAAGTGATATTACTGGGTAAAGATACTTGTGGTGTCGGTTACGCTTATGACCTCTGTGACTCTTTGAATCACAGTTTGATTTGATACTCCTGGACCGCTGTAAGTCTGGGTGAACTGAAAAGCCTCTCCAGGAGTTGTTATCTGGAAATTCTGATTGGATAGATTTAGAGCCGAGTTGGTACTCGTTATTTGCCCCTCTGTGCCCCCTAAAGGATTCACTATTACAGAATTTGTTGTTGGTGTTGGACTTAATGATTGACCACCACTGTCCACATTCGTTCCACTTACTGAGTATTGCCATCCTGTTGCATAGTCTATAGAGTTAATCGTTTCAGTCACCTTTGATGTTGTCTCAGTGTGACTCGTCATTGAGCCTTGTGTGAAGTTTGGCACCACTGGAACTGCTTTTGCTTGCCCAGAAGACATCGCAATGAGTACAACAACGGCAAAAAGAGGTGCCTTTACAATTTGAGCAGCGACATCCCTTTTGATTAGGAAATCCATAACTAAGTTCCATCAATCAATTACCGTGATTTCACTTACAAATTGACCAATTGCCGTACTGCCAGCTCCACCAGCCGTCACGGTTAGAGCACCCGAAGTATCTACAGTACCAGCTAATGTTCCAGCAGTACCAGCAGTGTAAGAAGTTACACTAGAGAAATTAGGAACATCACCTACAGTAGGAGCAGCAGTTGGAACTGCATCGCCTTGAAGATAAGAGGTACTAAAGGAGAATGCTTCTCCGTTTGTTGCCGAAATTTGACTTGCTGAAATAGCGCCAGGAGAATATACCCCACTGGTGATTGTGCCACTTGAAAGAACACCAGAAGTTGTGCCATCAGAGGTTGCGACATTAGAACCAGAGACACTATACTGAGACCCTAATCTTGTTGCTGAACTTCTAGCAGAATCAACAGTTAGTTGGACACTAGAAGACATTTTATGAACTAATCCGCCAGCATTTGCTGCGCTAGCAGTCATCATTAACATTCCAAAAGCTAATAAAGCTTTCTTCATTTTTTTTATCGTAGGAGACCTACATTATATAGGAGTAGGGAGACTTGAACTCCCACGAGATTACTCTCAACAGATTTTAAGTCTGGTGCGTCTACCGATTCCGCCACACTCCCCAAAAATCAAGAACCTTCTTCGTGATTAGTGTACATTTCTTTTAGATCCTTATCATCTTCAGGAAACTCAAAGATTCCTGTTGCATCATCTGTAGGTGGAATTTCTTTCTTCTCTTCAGGTTCTTGCATTTTGTACAGCCTCCCAATCTTTATCAAAAATTTCTAAACCTTTGTCAGTCAGAATATGATTATACATTTTTTCAAACACTGATGGTGGCATTGTTACAACATCAGCACCATTATACCAAGACCGAACTGCACGATGAACTTCACGGATAGAAGCAGCAAGAACTTGGGTCTTCATACCATGAATACAATACAACTCTGAAATTGAACGAACAACTTCAAGACCAGCAATAGATTGATCATCCAAACGACCAACAAAAGGAGAGACATAAGTTGCTCCTGCTTTAGCTGCAAGGATACCTTGAGCAGCATTAAAGATTAAAGTAATATTTGTCCTGATACCTTTACCAGAAAGATAATTGCAAATCAAAAGACCCTCTGGAGTACAGGGTAGTTTAATAGTGCAACAATCACCAAACTTTTGAGAAAGACGCAGTGCCTCAGAAGTCATCTCTTCTTGAGTACCAACAACCTCCATACTGATATCTTTGATACCAATATCACGAAGCTCTTCGTAAACCTTTTCAGGATCGCGACCACTCTTCATAATGAGAGATGGATTAGTTGTTACACCATCGATCAGACCTGTAAGATGGTGTTTTTGGATTACTTTTGTATCAGCTGTGTCAAGAAAGATCTTCATGATATGGTAAATACTGGTTTATTTAGCGGCAGTGACACTGGGGTCTACCCAAAGAATTGCGTCTTCAGGAAGAAATGCTTGGCACATTTCAAGTACACGCATAAACTCATCAGGAGTGTCACACTCTAGAGTTTTTGAATTATCCCTATCTGATACACAAGAAAACTGACGCTTGCACATGTCAACAACAACACACTCGATGTATTCATCGTTACTGTACTCGTCTGTCATTAGAATACCCTTGGTTACCTGTATATTATAGCAGAGTGTTCTCAGGTTGGGAAGAGCACAGCTCCAGTTTCTAAGCTGTCCATTCTGGATTTCTTCTGTCGTAGTCCCACCCACCAACTAAGAAGTTGTGATTGCCACCAGGATAATCATCAGGATCTTTTCCATCGTAAACAACAGTAAGCTTTTCATCATGATCCATTGGGTTCAACCATCTTGCGACCCATACATGATAAAAACAATCAATTGGTTTATCATCTGCTTCCTTCACAACTATCTTTTCATTATCAATTTCCGTTACATTTAAATGGAAATGTCTATCACCAATAGGTTGTAATTGCACACTGATACTATCATAATCTACCAGACCCTCCCAATACTCTGGCAATTCTATTACATTACTATCTTTAAGTCTTCCACGAATGTATATACCTGCTTCTGGTCCTTCAGTAATAATATGACGAATTCGTTTTCCTTTCTTTTTTACATGAGGAAGATCAAAGTTAGCAATTAATTTATTACCACTTGCAACTCCATTGACATTTCCAGTCAACGGTCCAACAAATGATGTTGCACTTACAACTCCAGTAACACCCACCGCACCAACAATAGTTGTAGCAGCATTAATTTTAACTATTCCATTAAGTGTAGTTGCACCAGCAACAGTCAATGTTCCTGATGGTTTCTTTTTCTCTAAGGGATCGATGAGAATGACAACATTACCAGTGATTAAAATCTCACTCGTTCCTAAAATAGGACCAGTAACTACTGCTCCTGCTTGACATTCAAGGCTTTGTGAAAATGATGCTGGAAGTCCATGTACAGTTCCTTGAGAACCATTTCTTAAGGTTGTAGTAATTGCATTATTAGTCATTAGAAGAACCCTCCAAGAACAGATTTAACAGCACCACCAGCTACCCCACCAATACCTGTAGAAGAAATAACACTATCAGCAACAAATCCACCTAGATTACCACCCGTAGCAGCACCAAATGCTGCCTTACCGATGCCAAGAATGCTTGGGGATGCAAATGGACCTAATGCAGATTCAACTAAGTCTCCAGGGACAAATGATCCTGCAAACATCTTCATACCAAAAGTATTAACAATGCCATTGCCCCTCTTACCCTCAACATTAACAGTATTTGCTTTATATAAGATTCTCTGACCAGCAGTAACATTGACATTTCTTCCTGCATGAAGATCAATATCTTGAGATGCCTGCATCATAATATTTTTAGCGTTGACTCTAACAGATCCGTTAGTAGCAGTAATAGTGACATCTCCATTAGCAGCACTAACTCTAATATCAATAATGTGGGGAGTGTTTTTGTCACCAGCACGAACTTCTAAAGTTTTTTCTGCTGCAATTCTACTTAATCCACCTTGACTATGAGAGATTAGAAATGAGTCATCATTATCATTTACGGCATATACTTTACATACCTCAGCACCAGTTGATCCCACCAAAGGATCACCAGAAACAATCCTAAAGTGAGCTCCTCTAGAATCAATAACTCTTCTATTATAATTTTTTGGTTTAGCAGCCATTACACACAATCGATTGCAGAAATAATACCAACTTGACGATCTGTTGGGAACGAACCAAATACGGGTCTAAGAATAGCCCCACTTCCAGTTTCACTTAAAACTTTTAGTTCAGGTAAGGTTTCATCATATCTCAAAATATTTAGAACCTTAACATCAAGGATTTCTCCCTGATCACCAACAACAATTTCATAGATTGGTGCTGAAGATCCGATACCCACACCAGGAGGACCATTGGGATCATCACCATCAAATACAATATCAGGACCTTCGGGAAGATTAATTACAAAATTGCCATCTTCAGAAACTCCCGGAATTGAGACGGAATCTCCAGGTCTGTATCCGCCTCCGGGATTGGTAACAATAACATTTGTAATACCCTCAGAACCTCTCGGGTCTGAAGGAACAGTTTCTGGATAGTTTTCTCCGGGAGTAATTATAACAATTGCGACAACTTTATCACTATCTTCTCCCTTGCCAAGAATAGCTTGACCGGTAGCACCATATCCAAAACTACACTTATCTCTAAAGTTTACCATGGGGGGATATCTATATCCTGATCCCCTATTTTTCATCTGAACGCCGATGATACTAGCTGTTCTTTGAATACCAGCAGTGACACCACCAAGTCCAACATTATCTACAAAATAACCCATGATAACTTCACCTGCTGCACCTAATCCACCTCCACCAAAGATTTCAACATAAGGACCAGTACAGTTTCGAGATGGACCACCATAGCATCCACCAGATATAACATTATTACTAGAGTCGCTTAACAATCCACCATCATCAAATATATCCCACTTACCCCACTGTCGTTCAAAATCATTGGTTAGATTAGCAGCACCTTTTGATAGTTTGAGGGCATTCATTACATATTCAAAAGGATCTTCTCCTTTCTCTTTACTGCTACCACCAACAATATATTCTTTATCTTGTGGACACTTACCACCGTTTGATTGATTACAATCAAGGAATGATGCAACGGTGTTTAAATTACTACTAACGCTTGATAAGAAATCTGCAACTTTAAATCCCGGAGCGATAATCTTAGATACAGCATCAAGAGGTCCCGACATAGCATCTTCAATTTCATCCAGAATTGCTCCAACAAAAGCACCAGTAAATTGTGCTCCCATACATCCAGCATAGTTTCTTCCACTATCAATGATATCAAAAAGTAAATCTTCGATAGTACCTGCTAAACCTTCTACAGCTTTATTTGCAGCACATCCAATCGCTGTTTGTAAAAACTGAACTGGAGACAACAGTGCAGTTTGTGCAGCAACACCAGCAGCATGAGCGATAATTGCAGATTGAGTTGCAGCAAGAACTTTAGCGTAAACTGCAGCATATAACGCTTTAAGACCTTGTTGCCCTAAACCTTCTAATTTATCAAATAACTTTTCGATCATTGTGCCAACAAATCTGTTGGCTTGAACTTCAATAAGATCAGCTGCTAACCTAACTTCATTAGATAAGTTAGTACCAGCAAGAGCAAGACTTTCTACTTTACCAGCAAGATTTTCTACTACATTTGCAATCTCACTAATAGGATTAGTTTGGCAAGTATCAGCAGTTAGAACTTTTATTTTTGCTGCAGCAACATTGTCTGGTTTTGCAGTTTTTGGTGATGTATTGGGAGTTGGTTGTGATTCTTCGTTCTGTTCGTTTGTTTGTGATCTGGGTACTCTAGCACTTTCAGGGGTAGATTTTGTGTATGATCCAAACAGTTCCTCCACGAGTGAAGTTCTAGGAAATTGTCCTAGAATCATTGGGATTTGTTCTTCATCATCAAGAAAAAATCCAAAAACTAAATCATTCTGCTGAATTACAGTGGACTGGGCATAATTTGCACCACCGGCACCAGAAGTTGTTGGTAAGATTGCACATGCATACGGCAATTCTTTATCAGGTATGTCACCCTCATTATCATGAAGACCACAGACTCTGATTTTATACCTATTACTAAGTCCCTTACCATTAACTAGTTGCTCTTCTTGAGCACTAATAGGAGCAACTCTTGCAATAAAGGGTTTAAATGGTAATTTAGTAGTATAGTTGTAAAAGAAATTGCTAGCGTCTGTCATCAGTCCTCGTAGATCCTACATTCATCTGCATCTGGTTCCATCTCACAAAAAAGTTCTAATGCAGTAGGATCATGATGATCTCCTGCCTCAATTTCTTTTTTATGGTTTTCTGCATAGACTTCTAGCTCATGAAGTTCTCCCTCAATGTGCCTCCGTTGATTTGGAGAAATAAGAGGATTATCAAGGATTTCTTTGTCCTTTGCAATGTGAGTTTCGATGTTTTTCATTTAACTTTTTGTTTTAATTCCGGGATTGTCTTTAACCAACCGCATAGCCGTATATGATTTATTAGGGAAAAACTTATGGGTAATTTCCTTAATAATATATAGACCGCTTTGCCTACGGTCAATGTCAGGAGATTCACTTGATACTTTTGGGAACTCTAGATGTACAGCATCCCCAGCACATAAATTAGTGTTGACAGGAACCAGGATATGGCAATCAATAGTCGTAAAAGAGCTATATCTAGCAGCTGATTGACCAACAGAATCTAAAGGATTGTAAGCTCTGCTAGTAGATACTCCTACATCTAGAGTACCTACATTATACATCCCAACGAAGGTTCTGGAGTTATTTGGGGGACTTTGTTTTGGATCGACAATTTTTGGTATAGGACTTTCTTCCCCTAATTTGGTCCCACCTTTTGGTTCAAATTTAGATACTGTTCGTGGAGTAGTCTCATAATTATATGGATCGATAAAAATACGATTTGAAGAGTACTCTCCTCTAGATATCGACTCTGAAAGATCAATAGTTTTATTTACCCGAAAATCAAGCATTGATGTAGCTTGGTATCTGGGATTTCTATGACCATCTTCAAAAGTTTGCCTATAGTAATACCTCTGAACATTTTTTTTGTTTTTTATCGCATTTTTAGATAATCCGTCCATGGATTTAAAGTTAAATCCTCTCTTTGTCTGCCAAAAGAAAAATCCTGCAGAATTACTTTTAGCACCTACAGGAACTGCTCTAGCTGCTAACTTAATAGCCCACCAAAAAGGTAGTTTCATATTGCCAGTAAAAGGCCATACAGTTTCTGTTTGCTCAAAATCAACTGGTTGTGTTGGTTGCACTAATCCAATAATTTTTGACAGAGTTTTATCAATTGTCATACCGGTGTATTTTCTACTTACCCTGATTTGTCTTGCAGAAATTGCTTCTCTTGAAGTTAAATGTAAAACAAATCCCTCCATCTGTCGATTACTAATATAATTAGTGACTTTATCGACAACCATTGTATACTCAAATGATCCGGGTTTTTCAAAAATCGCATCAAATGGAGTTTTGATCTTAATATTTACCTGTTCTCCACCAATTATAGGTAATCCATGATATAGCCCTTGACCATCGATAGTATTACCAGTATTTGAAATTATCGCCAGTGCTGTTACAACTGGTGAATATAGATCCTCAAAATATTGAAAATCAATCACACCATTAATAATAGATACAGTCTTATCCTGTTCTTTTGATGTAATCTCAAATTTCTCATAGATTGATGCTCCAGTTGATGCAGACATTATCCCAACCTCACTACTCTTTGGATATCAGTGATTATATTAGAGTTGGAACTTTGACCAAAACTTTCTAGGGTTCCCGAATCAGATCCCATATCACTTGAAGCTTGACCACTACTAATATTTAGAGATGCAAGATCAAATGGAACTACTATAGGTTCTTGTAAATCTCCGGCAGATGCTACCTTTGATGATCTTTTTACTCCCTCTAAAGATGAGACAAGCCTCTGAGGAGCAGCAACAACTTCTCCAGTAAAAGGGGCAGTGCCAGGGAATCCATAGTCCATGGGATTAATTGCATTCTTTCTAGGATATCCGGTAACACCCTCTGCTTTACCGAGTTCCCAATGCAAGTGTGGTCCACTAGATTTTCCAGTTGATCCTACTCTACCAATAATATCGCCTGGTTTTACTTTATCATTCTTCTGATATGGAGACTGTTCCAACATGTGTCCATAAAAATGCTCCAGTCCATTTGCATCCATGAACACAACATAGTTACCATAGTTCTTTTCAAACCCCTTATCAGTGATAGTAGAATCTGAGGGAACCGTGAGCGCAGAACCAGACTCCGCAGGAATATCTAATCCCATATGACCTCGCCCAGCACCAATACCATCTCCTATAGCATATCCAGGAGGTTTTTTGCCAGTATCTTGGAATATTAATCCAGATGTTTGTGGTTCTACTCCAGGAGTAGGTGCGGGTCTAGATTGAGCAGGAGGTGAAGGAGGAAGAGTAGTTGGAGGCTGCATAATGGTCTCTACTTGCTGATTGTACTCTTGTTGAGTAATTTCTCCACTGTCTAGTCTTTCCTTAGCTTCTGCAATTTGAGTCTGCTGTTTAACACTTCGTCCAGTAGGTATTGCAGATGTTGTTGGCAAAGGATCTAATCCTAGTTTTTGTCTAGCATCAGCAATTTCTGCTTCACTCTGTGTTGTTAAATCCTCTAGATCTTTAATTGTATCTTTAAATGTTTTGTCAACATCTAGTTGAAGTTGTGAGAAATCTTTACTTAACTCTTCAAACTCTTGTGTAACTTCTCTTTCACTTGTAAATATTTTTCCAGATATTAAATCTCTGCCTAGTGCAGCAGCTGTATCCATAATGCCTCGGAAGACATTTCCGAAACTATTGAAAACTCTAACAATATTATCATACAAATTCTTAACGAACTGAGTTACATCCTCAACAATTACAATAATTCTTGGGAGATTTGCCAATAACCAATCAAGAAGAATCCAACCAGCTGCTTTCAGTAACCCAGAGAATATACTCTTAGATCCTTTAATAGCAGAAGAAATTCCGCCTTTAATAAAATTCTGAGGTTTTTTTGCTTCTACAATTTTTTCTGCATCTCTTGTTCTTGCAGTGTCAACTTCTAATCTATCAAGACTTAACTTAGTCGTTTCTCTTTGCTTATCTTTTCTAATCTCCTTACCTAAAGACTTCCTAAGACCTTGAGTGGTCTGCCTAATAGAAAGCAGACCTACATCAACAATATTTAAAGCTTCGTTGGTTGGAATTAATTTCATAATTTATGCTTCATATACTGATCTTGCAAACATAGCCCATTCATTATTTGGATTAGTTGTATTAATATTAGGCAATGCAGTTCCAGATGGAGTGGATGAAACGGGTTCGCCCTTAGTACCACCAAGTTCTCCTTGTGGTTGTACAACTACAAGTGGCACCGATGCTACCTTGCCTTCTACATTCCGTTGTGAGATCGGTACTGGTTCAAGTGAAAGACCTGGAGGAAGTGGTATAACTTGCGGCTTTGTTATATTTGTTGGTTGCTTCGATTGTGGCATCTGTTGCACAGGAGGAGCAACAGTAGATGCAGGAGGAGCACTACTAGTAGGTGGAGAAGGTGGTGTATATCTACCTAAAGACATATCCAACATCTGTTTAATAGCGTCCAGTCCCTTTAATCTTTCAGGATCTGGGGGTCCCTGTCTAAGAGCTCCAGTATTTCTAAACATATCATGATCTACTCGCGATATTCTTGCATCAAGATAAGATCTCGCATCATTATCCAAACCATTTCGCAGATTTTGGATATACTTCATAGTTTTCGTCATTTTTGAATGAAGATTATCCACATTATCTTCTAAAGCATCATACTTTAACTTATCTTCCGCAGATAAGTCTCCATATAACTTACCACCACGAAGCATCATATCAAGTTTTCTCTGTTCTATTTCATGTTCCCTTTGATAACCTGACAATGTGCCAAGAGCAGCAGAAACATCGTTCATAACCTTCTTCTCTGCATCAGAGAGAGATTCTGCAGTATACTTGTCAAATTCTCCTGATTCAATTGACCTTATATTTTGCTCAATTTCATTAAGTTCTGATCCTACATTAGAGAAAGTTCTAGCAATTGGGTTATTCTCCAATCCAGGATTTTTTTCTAGTAACTTTTCTCTCCTTCTTCGCATCTCTTCAAGAGCTGCGTCTTTACCTTTATCCGAAACGATATCAATAACTCCCTTAGTATACTCCTCATAACTACCACGACCAGTACCATCTGGACCAGATCTATCAAGAATATCGTAAAGTTTCATCCCAAGTCCTACCGCCACGGCACCTAGCAGTAGATATGGGTTTGCTAATAACCCTAAGATCTTTGGAATGTTGAACAGCATTGATGTAAGAACACCACTAATTGCTCCAGTGATTGCACCAATGCCACCATTCAGAGCAAGTGCAACACCACCAGCAATTGCTAATCCCTTAATAAGATCATCCTTTATCTTTTCAAAAGCATCATTATCACCCTCTGACCATGCTTCTAAAGCATCCAATCCTTTTATCCCTAACCACCCTAAGAACAATGCCTCAAGTGCTTTCATAAAGCGACCAAAAGGTCCCATTGCCCGTTTCTTTAAAGCTTCAATTGGTTTGACTAAACCATTCTTAATGGCAGATTCAATAAAGTTCTCTTTTGTACCTTTTTTAAGACTATCTGCGGATTCTCTCTTTTGCTTTATCTCTTTCTTATCTTCTTCTGCATCTTGAGCGTTTCTACCACCAATTAAATCTGCAATTGCACCCAAATTTCTTTGGATTGCAAAGATATTTTTGTTTAACGAATTATATTGCTTGACAGTTAAATTCCCCTCAGGAACTCCTGGGTTGTCAACATTACCCTCGGGAGTTCCCTTCTGACCTGGTGGAAGTAGCTTTGTAGGGTCAATAACCATTAGATTGTTGTGCCTTTAAATTCTGCTCTTCAATAAATGTTTCTAATAAACTAAGGTAAATGTCCCTTTCCCAAGGGATCATATTTTCAATATCACTCAAGGAGTATTTATGATGCTGCATGAGGGCGAAATTAACTTTGTAGTAAGCTACAATATCCTCATGTAACATCGCTAGCTGAAAAAAGATGCTAATCCCTCAAGTACGATCTCATTTTCTACATTAGTATTTGGGTTCTCAAATTTAACAGTATGAGAAAGCTTAGGCATAGTATTAAAGAATGATTCGATTTGTTTGAACTGAGAAGAATTCAAACCCTCAATAAATTCAATCCATTCCTTCTTAGGTGTATCCTTTGACTCCCAAGTCTCATCATCAGAGTAAATCATATCAACACAAGATGCAATGACATCGAATGATGCATTGAGATCAAGACCGGCACCAAAGTTTTGACTAATGAACTCTCCAAGAGATGGATACTTCATCCTCAGAGTTAAAGTATCGTCTAATTTGATATCTCGATTATGTTCAGGATAATCAATAACCTGAATTTCATCAATATAGACTGTCAAGGGAACTTTAGTTTCTCCATCATCCTGACAGGTAACAATAACATCAATAGATTCTCCAACTGACTTGCCACGAACATTCAAAAATAGATATTCAATATCAAAAGTAGAGAGTTCATTTACTTTCACACCACGAGTGATGATACATGCGGTGAGAACATCTTTAATAGCTCTCGCAATCTGTTCAATGTCCTCGCTCTCCATAGCCAAAACAAGAACTTTTTCTTCTTTGACTAGGAATGGGCGATACTTAATTTTTTTCTTTGTGGACGGAATAACCAACTCAAATGTCGGAGTTGCAATCTTTGGTAAAGACATAATAATTGTTCAGTAATTTTATTTATTAGGGTCTAAAAGGTATTACCTCAAGAGGTTGAGCCCTAGGAGAGTTATTCTGATCAGTTTTTGCAGCTAGTCCACTATCTCCATTAGGATCACTGGTGTATTCTCCCCCCGTCATATAGTCATATAACATATCATTTTGAGCAAGGTCTCTATTATCATCCACAGACCATTTAGTTGCAACATCTCTCTGATCTGAACGGGTATCTAGACTATCAATACTTCCAAGAACATATCTATCATAACTGAAAGTCACAGTAATTTCTAGAACTCGATTAGTTCCATAATCTACTGCAGATGGGACGATATTAACTGGGAACGCATTGATGAAGGTATAGTCTATCTTCTGGAAGTGATCTTTGTCAAATTTACTTACACCCATTTGACTACACTTATAGTTGTCGGGAAACAACATTCTACTGTAATAGGCTTTTTTATCTTGACTTACTTCTCCACCACTTGCAATAAATTCTTGCCATAGTTGGAAGAACTTTAACACAAGATAGTTCTTATCAACAATAAAAGTGAATGAACTATCGGTAAAGACTCTTGTGTGGGCATACTTTTGGACAATTCCCATGTAATTGCCTTTTATTTGTGCGGTAGCAAAAGCAGCCCCAGGAAGTTCTGCTCCCTTACACAACAAATTTAACTCCCTGGTAAGAAAATACCGAGAAAGTAAAGGTTCCTTCGCTTGAACATAATTTAATAAACCGGTTGGAAAAGCCAGAAGTTGAAACTCAAAATGATTCGTTGTAGCTACATTCGTAAACAACGATTTTATTTCTGTTGTGGTTCTTTTCCTGGGGTAATTTCGTCTAGGCACACTAAATACCTTAGGTTAACTGTTTATAATGGCGTATAAAGGTAGATTTCAACCTAGCAATATTGAAAAATATCGAGGAGACCATCGCTCTATTATTTATCGCAGTTTATGGGAACGAAAGTTCATGGTTTACTGTGATAGAAATGAAAACATTCTTGAATGGGGCAGTGAGGAGATTGTTATCCCATATCGCTCTCCTCTAGATGGAAGAATTCATAGATATTTTCCAGATTTCTATATCAAAGTTCGCGAAAACACGGGAAATATTAAAAGATATATTATAGAAGTGAAACCAAAAAAGCAGTGTATTGAACCAAAGGTACAAAAGCAACGAACTAAAACATACATCCGTGAAGTTGCTGAGTATGCTAAAAATCAAGCGAAGTGGAAAGCTGCTACTGAATATTGCAAGGATAGATTATTTCAATTTAAAATCTTAACAGAGGACAATTTAGGTGTATGAGCAGGTTACAACCCGTAATAGATGAATTTATCGGTTTAGAACAACCAGAAGATATTTTTATTAAACTTATGGAAGTTCTAGATGACTTAGAAGTTATTCCAGAACCTGGAAAATTCTATACATTCATATATCAAGCAAAGACACCAAACATAAGATATGATGAGTTTCCATTAATTGCCTGTACTAGTGTAGATAGATGGGGATTCACTGGTTTCAATTTTCACTGGGCTGAATCTAGGAATTATACTTGGCAAGAAGTACAAAGTCAATTATATGTCATCAACTCCAACGAACTTGAGGATGCTAGATCTTTATCATATGCAAAATTCAAAATGTCCACATAAATAACTAATAAAAAACGGATGGCTCATCCACAACTACTTAGATACCCTCTCGATATTATAGACTCTACAACAGACTATATGTTTTTAGAGGTTATGGAATATGTGCCTTCACAACTACCTACTTTTGCTGCAGGTAGTGGTAAAAGAAAACCGGGAACAGGAACTGATGTTTTTGCATCGGCAGGTACGAAAGCAAAACAAAGTATTATCTTACCAATACCAAATTCTATCGCATCAGTAAATAGAACTGGTTGGGGAGAAAGTAAAATATCCGCACTTGCTGGTGCAGGACTTAAAGCAGCAGGATTGGCAGTTGATGCAGCTACGGGTAGGGTTGATGATTTAGGTGGATCAGCTGTTAATTTTGCCTCCAGAGAACTTCAAGGGTTGGATGGCGCTGGTGGTGGATTTGATTTGTATAGAAAATATTTTAAAACACAAGCTCAGAGAGCGATTGTTAATGCAGTTGCAGGAACTTCGATTGGATTAAATGATGTTCTTGGTAGACAAGCTGGTCAGATTATAAATCAAAATGTAGAACTACTGTTTAATAGTGTGTCTATTAGACCTTTTGGATTCAACTGGGATTTGACTCCTAGAAATATAAAAGAATCAAAATCAGTCCTACAAATCATAAAAACTCTTAAAAGGACATCTGCAGCAAAGTCAGCAAAAGGTGCAAACGCATTCTTACAAGCACCGGATGTTTTTAGACTCAGCTATAAGAAAGGAACTGCAGATCAAAAATATCTGAATAAATTTAAATTATGTGCCCTAACAAGTGTTGGAGTAGATTACACGGGTTCTGGTATTCACGCAACATATAATGATGGGACGCCGATTCATTATAGGTTGAATTTATCATTTACTGAGCTTGAACCAGTATATGCCGAAGATTATGACGATAACTACAACGACGCAGGATTCTAATGGCTAGTCACTCATACTTCAATCTTTTACCAAACTTCCAATACCTCAACCCCAATCAATCTGGTGGTAGAAAGAAGCAATATGTGGAGGTAAAGAATCTTTTTACGCGAATGAAGATCAGAGACTCTGTTTCTGAGTTTGCAACTAACCTGACAAAATACAGTGTTGCTGAAAATCAACGACCTGATGATGTCGCTAATGAATTATATGGTGATCCGCACTATGATTGGGTAGTTTTATTGACTTCCAATATCATCAATGTTAGAGATGAATGGCCATTATCATCTAGACAATTATATGATATCATGTATGACAAGTATGAGGAAAATCTAAATTCTACTCGCCACTATGAAACAAAAGAAACAAGAGATTCTCAAGGAAGGCTTTTAATTCCTGGTGGTCAGGTTGTTGATTCTACATTTAGAATTCCAAACCCAGACTCTTTTGGTCAAGAGATTAACCCAACTGTTGGAGTTTCTAATTGGCTAGTAGAAGTAAGAAAAAACAATAAAAAACGAACGATAAGAGTACTCAGAAGTGAATACTTAACATCGTTCGTTAATGAATTTAGAGATTTTCTAGAATATCAAGAATCTTCTCAGTTTGATCCTCAGACTGGAATTAAAATTGCTTCTGACTAAAGAAGTGCTTCTAGTTGTAATGCCGTAGTTGCAGAATTAATATCAGAATATGGTACGACAGGATTATCTTTCAGTACTGGAGATTCTCCCTTCATTTCTGCTAGTGCTGTAATCTCTTGGTTCTCGGTTCTGATCTGTAGATACCGACTTTCCAGCTCTTTCTGACACAGATTCTTTGCACTTACAAGATCCACATCCACAGCTGAATTTGAGTGGTTGTATTTCCATGCGTTTCTGAATACTGTAGAGGGCAATTCGGTATGAGAGATCATCGAATACTCTGATGTAGGTACATCCTTAGAGATGATATCTACATCAGAGAGAACACACTGATCTGATGGAATGACGACATTGCAAAATCCGTCAGGACCATTATAAACAATTACTTGAGTGCGTGACATTATCAGGCAGAAGCGACTACAATATTCTGAGCAGTTGGGAAGAGTTGTGTTACTCTTGTTTCTGCCATAGTAGCGGACTCAGCAATTACTTCGAGTCTTTGAGTATTTGCATTGTCACCGTCATCATATGTGACAATATATCTATTACCGGAGAAAGACATTTTAGATAGGAAAAAACTACGAAAGGGAGGTCTCCCTCCCTATATTTATATCATTCTTCTGCAAGACGCTGGAAATAGGACAGAGCGTCATCTTCACTCTCTTGAGGAGACATTTGCGTTGTAGAAGATGCCATGATGTCAGGAGAGTTGAAGTTAGACTCTTCATCAATAACTTCAGGATCAGGAGCCTTAGGAGTAGAAGCTCCTAGGACATAGTTCAGACGAGTCTTCAGTTCATCATAAGACTTAAACTGAGAGGGGTCAACTAATTCTGCAAGAGAATATTCCTTCTTCCAGATTGCTTCCATAGCATCATCATCATCCAGGAGAGGTGCTTGACGAGCAAACTCACTAGAATCATAATTCCAGTATCCTGCAACTTTCTTGATCTTGATCTTAAAGTCAGCACCCTGCCAGAAGTCGAATGGGTTGATTGGTTCTTCGTCTTCAAACTCGGGTTGCATGGCAGACATGACCTTATCAAAGATCTTCTTACCAAACTTATAGAGGAAGACCCTACCCTCGTTATCAGGGTTTGCAGGATCTTTTACAACATAGATGTTGGAGTAGTAGGAAAGCTTACGCTTCTGCTTACGAGCAGTTTCTTTATCAGCATCGTTACCACTGTTCCAAAGACTTGAATTAAGTTCAGAAACAGGATCTTTGGCACCGCTAGTGGTCAAAGAGTTTTCAATGTACCAACCACCAGGACCTTGGAAGGCATGGGAGTACATCTTTGCCCATGGCAGGTCTTCACCATCAGGGGCAGGAAGGAAACGGACAACAGCATATCCATTGCCAGCTTTATCGACCTCTGGTTTCCAGAGACGCTCGTCAGCTGAGTTACCACCCTTATTGGTTTTCTCTACTTCCTTAACCAGTTTAGCGGTTAGTGAACCAAGGGAGGACTGTTTTTTAAGTGATGCGAATGACATTAGATTTGGCCTGTAATTGGATTTGGCTTGTTACTGGTCTATTATAGGGCGACAGTGCTCCCATTGTCAAGAGATCTGCTCTCTGACTTTTGTTAAGGTTTTCTGCATGTTGCCGAAAAGAACCGCACAATCAACATCCTTGGGGAACCCCATCATGATAGCTGATTTGCGGACACTCTCACGCATCTCTTGTGCGCGAGGATCGTCAGACAGTGACATCCTTGTATACAGAATTCTCTGTTTTTCTAGTAATTTATCGAGTTTATCAATATGCTCGATTTTCTCTTCACGATCTAATTCGCCAAAAGAAAACACTTCAGTATAGATTTCTTCCTGAAGTTCATTAATTTCCTGTAATTCCTCTTGAACGAGTTCTGAGTCGAAAAAATCTGACATCTTTCT
>Ga0187219_1000019_pt1 | contig 58853 bp, 57 predicted proteins | sample 13SPOviralmetaG_FD_130162 | JGI IMG/M metagenome (GOLD analysis project Ga0187219, IMG submission 130162) | Marine viral communities from the oligotrophic San Pedro Time Series (SPOT) site, San Pedro Channel, CA, USA - 13 SPOT_SRF_2010-07-21... | ecosystem: Environmental > Aquatic > Marine >... | reverse complement strand
CACCATTGTTTGTTAGTAGTTATAGAGCAAATCAGTATGCTAACGGATTTAACAATGATTTAGAAGGTTTAATACCCGCAGGTTTATATCAAGCATTTAATGAAGCGCTTTATTACTTTAAAAGAGGTGGTGATGATTCTTGGATTATATTTTCCGGAAATAGTTATCAATTTAAGTGCCCTGATCCTATTGAGTATAACACATATAGTTTAGGTTTCTTAAGTTATGATACTAATGTTGATGATCTTTGTAATTCAAACACTGAAAGTAATGAAATATGGTATAGATTACCTGAGATTGATGGAGTAACTGCTCCACCCGCAACTCTACTTGAAATAGCACAGGGCAATATCCCAGTATTTATAAGTGAAAACGCAGCCACTGAAAACTTAACAGAAGGTTTGGCTCCAAGCGGAGTATACTCAATAGATGTAGATGAATATTTTGTATGGAACAACGAAGGTGACGGATTTGAATATAATTGGTATGGCTTTAATAGTCAAAATCAATTTGTAAAAGATTCACAAATTACACAACCTGGAAATTGTGCACAATATGTTAGACCTGATATGAACAGTAATGTCGGTGTAACAACAGGTGACGGTGGATTAAATGACACTAATGTATATTATGCGTTTTATTCATGTACTGCAAATACCGATCAAGACAATACGTTAGGAACAGTTTCTCAATATTGGAATTTATATGTAGTAGATGCTGGCTTTGACATGACGCTAACAGATGAAGGTAATTCAGTGGAAGTAGGAGAAAGTCCACTTAAAGGATTTTTAGAAAGCCTTAACTTGGGACCTAACGACCCAGCAACATTCAAACCAAATGGATTTGGCTGCTTAACATATGTACACACTGTATGGTCAGAAACGATAAGCGATGCAATAAACGTTGTTAAAGCCAGAGGATTCGATAGAAAAGGAATTAAGATATCTGCTATTAACGCGGGTGATATAGGCTTTAGAAGTGAGAATGAAATTTATTCATATGGAAGAGATGCATGCAATTCTTGTAAAGATGATAACACACCATTATCAACATACACTTTACCGTTTATTGATGGTGATGTTATTGAAGCATTAGGTCCTAACTTTAATCTAGAAACTAATTATAAGTTAGACAATGTTTCTAAACCCCTCTTAAGAACAAATCCTAAACTTACAACAAATATTAAGTTAGTAGTAAACGAAAGCGATAATCTATATTTAGAAAGTATAAACGCAACTAAAGAATTGGCATCAATTGAGTATAAGAAGTTTCCAATTAATAAAGATGGAAAATATTCATATGACGTTGCTAATTTTTATAATGTAAACATGACTCCTAATAAGATCATGTTCCAAACTAAAAGAGATTATTCTGATATTACTGTTTTAGATAGTTATGAAAAACAAATCGAGGAATCATATCAATATGGTGCTAATTACAATTTTTCTAAAGCACATGAAGAAGACTTTAGAATTTTTGCTCCAATTTGGTTAGATACACATATACCTAGAAATTTTGTTATCTACAGAGTTAATGATCCCGTGGGTTCTTTGGATCTAAAGGACAACGCTGCTGATAATTTTAGAAGAATACAGAATCTTCTTCAAAACGCAGAGATTATTAAATCATTTGATTTAACTAGAAGTTCTAACATTGGTACGTATTTAAGAAACCACGTCCAAGATGAAACTTTCCCTAAATCTCCGATTACTGTTAATTTTGAAAAGAAAGAAAAATCTAGCTTTAACGGTATAGATCTTATTAAAGGTGGATTTACCAGTAAGGGCGAATACTTATATAAAGACTACATATTAACCGATAAGCCTTTAATAGAAGCTAATGATTATATCACGGATGCCTTTAGAAGAAATGAAATTGCCTCGGCAAATCTAATTAATTTAGAATTTTTATTTAATGATGACCTAGCAGCAGATTATAGTGTAAATAGATATTTTGGATTATTCGTAGATGAAATAGATTCTGGATATGGTAGAATATTTTCAATAGACGGCAAGATTCATCAATTTAAAGAATTAAATTCTTTAGTAGATCCATCATTACCAGAAACAGCAATACCATCACATAAGCAGGTTACTACTATGCCGATGTTAGCGTATGCAAACGCAGGTAATAGATTTTTCAATATTTCTAGCAATACTGTATACGATGATAGTGAATGGAAGGTTGCAATAGAAGATAGCGATAATTACATATCTAGTCAACTAGGTATAAAACAAACTGGTAGGTCAATTGATCTGGTTGAAAACAATGATCATGGCTACGACTTCATTAAGCTAAATGTAGTAAATGCGCCATACACTAACGATTCACTAGGGATCACTAATATTAAAGAGGAAGCTAATAAATTTACATTTATTAAGCATGTTGAGGGCGAGGTAATTGTATTTGCTATTGATAATCCTCTAGATCTAAGTACACCTAAAACATTTTCAATAACGACATCTGCTGAAATGGCAACAACTGTTAAATCTATTTTTAATAAAGTAACTGCCGGAACGGATTTAAACGATCAGCCTCTTCCTGCTGGAAATACAGATTCAGATTTGGAAGATTCTGAATTATTTAGAGATATTTTTGATATAACGTTTGATAGCGTACATCTACAGGGTGTTAAAAGTTTCTTTTTTACAGAAAAAATAGCAAATTTAGGTGATTTAAATCTAAGGATAATTTCACAAGGAGATTGTATTATTAGAAACGATGAAATCCAAACTAATTTAAATCTACAAAATAGCATATACAGAGCAGAATCACAGTTAGAATCAAAGAGATTCGAAGGATATAGATACTCTAATCAGGGTACGTCTACTGATATAGCGGTGGCGTTGGCAGCTTGTATTGATAGTAACGAAACTAGATTTTCAGCATATAATGTAGGATCTTCGGTTTATATCGTAAGCTCTGTTTCAGGTTATGAATTAATGCAATCTTGTTTACTGTTAGGAAAGGGTAATGTTAACGAATTCTTAAGCATAGATAATGCTGACACATTTAATAGATTACAATTAAGAGAGTCTATAGATATATTACCTGGTTGTGCTATTCTAGAAAATTATGATTCTTATTTCTTATCTGGAGGAAATGCACCTGGAAAATCAGTATTTGTAAATAATGAAACAATTAGTGAAATAAGTGCTAATGATTATATAGAAACAGAATACAAGGGCGTTTATAACAAAGTGATCGATGTAGTAGAAGATATTACTAGAACAGACAGTGAATATTCTAAAGTAATATTAGAAAACAAAAACGACTTAAAGGATGGTGACAGTAAAGTTTATTACGAAAACGAAGTTAGACTTGGTTTATTTTCTGCATACAACATATATGACTTAAACGTTGATTTTTATGATACTTCTAATTCTGACATAAAAGAATTAGTATATGAGACTCAATCCGAAATAGATTATGAGCCTTACACAAATGCCATAAATAATGTAGATCCTACTACTGGAATTGAAACCACAATATTAGGAGCTAGTGATATTTTTAGCGAGGATTTTGAATTAGATCCTATTGATTATTTTTCTAATCTATCTAAGATACTAACTGAAGAGTCAGTAGATGATGAAGAAAATAATCAAATAACTTCGGAGTATGATAGACTTAAAGAAAATAACCTAAAGCAGTATGCTATTAATTCTAGAATAGTACCAAATATTAATAAATGGGTACTTAAAGATACAGTAACTGTTAGAGAGCAACCATACTATTTAAATGTTAATGAAGCTTTCGGTAGAACTAATTTTTCTCCAGATTTAACTGTATCTGAAAGAAATAGAGAATCAATGACGCATGAGTGGTTTTACATGGAAAAACCACCAAAATATTTAAAGTATAACGAAATCAACGATACTTTTAGTTATGTTAATTTTATAGAGGGATTTGATTTAAGTGCCAACTTATTTAAAAGCACAACCAATGATTATTTTAATGCATTTATGATAAGCGATGGTTTTGAAAAAACACTTACTGAAGAAGATTTAGTGGATATTTACGATGATATTTTAGAAGGTGATCCTGAAATAAATTCAATAGGAAGTTCAATTACTTCATTTATTAAAACTAATATACTAAAAAAATATTCAATAATAAGTGGTGGTAATAATATGTCACATGCTAGTACTATATTTAAAGGAATTAAAGTTGATTTCAAAAATAGAAAAGAATTTTTAGAAACAACTGCAACAGAAGTTGTGAAGAGCAGTGAATTCAATGGTTATAAATTTAGTGTGTTACTTAAAGTAAACGAAGATGCCGATACAAATAGCATATCATATGAGGTAATTCAAAATAAAAAGTTTAAATTCGTTATAATGTATATTACGTTGAATTTAGGTGATTATTGGATTGATAATAATATGAATAGAAAACTTCTTTATGAATTAAATCACAAAATAGTGTTTGATTCTGACCAAGAAGATTTTACATATGCAGATACTAAATTTAATGGTGCATTACAATTTAATGACCCTTCTATTAACTGGTCAGACGAAGGACCTTACACAATTCCGGGCATGTCACACATAAATGGATCTTTACCAAAATTTGATTCTCAAATAACATTGGGTGATGATGGTTTATATGGAGAGATTCTTTTAGATTTATTTCCAAATGACGATACTAATTCTATCTATAAAGTTTCAGTAACCGCGGTAGATTCAGATAATTCATTAAAGATATCTGGTAAACCTGTCAATATATCTGATAGTACTGATATTTTAAATGTTGAATTTTTACCTAATTCTATTCAAAGGGGTGCAGAATACACATATGTTGGCGGTGGAGCCAACGCACACAAAGTTATTTTAGAAAAACTAACAGCAAAATCAGTTGCAGATTTAGTTAACCTAAACAACGACGAGATTGTATACACTACGATTGATGTTGATGGAACTACACATAACAATAGATTTGTTATAAACTTTAGTGATGGAACAGAAGTAATACAAAGGTCTGAGCTTAATATAGAAGAAGATACTGATAAACCTAAAAGTTTTAAATTGTTTAAAGGTAATATAGGTTATAATTTAATGTCAGAATCTGAATACTATCCATTTTTAATTAGACATAATGGAAACTACACAGTAGACATGAAACCTGTCGTTACATTTACAGATCCATATTCTCACTTTAAAGTTAATAGATTACACTTGACAAATAATGCAAATGAACTTAAATTTGAGGAATTGCTATATAAACACTCTTTAACAAACTTAAGTGAATTTAATAGAGCAGATGCATACTACAGAAGATATAACAGATGTGGCGTTATGTTTAACTTAGGTTTTATTAGTGACGATGGAACACATGATTCAAACTGGGGATTGATTCAAAATCATTTCTATCATAAAGTAAATGAAATTAATCCAAGTGGTGTAACTAAACTTTCAACAACGAGTGATAAATTACCATTATACCCTCTTATTGGAGAGATTGCTATTGATAAAAAAGACATTAATGTATTTAGATCCTCTTGGGATTCTGAATATTATACTAGGTCATTAGCTGGTGGAAATTCTACCAACATACCTGGTACATTTGATACACATGAAGAAAGATCTTATTTAGCATCAACTATTATGAAGCCTAAATATTCATATGAACTTCTTGATTTTAATACATCTTATGTTAATTCTGAAGAAGAATTGGACGAAATTCTGATAAACAGCGCTAACACAAGTGACGTTGTAGTATATGAAAATATAAATTACATAATAGCAGATTTTTATGTAGCTGATATTTTAATTACTAAACTAGCAAAAGAAGGTGTACTAGAAAGTATTTCACAATATGTTACTCCATCTAATTCGGCTGGAAATAAAGAAACATTAAACGATGATGCATTAATGTATGCTGAAAATAATTTAATAGAAACATATATTTTAGATTCTATTAGATTGTACACTAAACAATTTAAAGGTAAAGGTTCTAAGATTATAAATGCGGTAACTATTGATCAATTAGACAGTGACGGATTTACTCTTGACAAGAATAATTTTGCGTATAGAAGTCATGTGCAAAAGCCAATGAATTTTAGGTTGATATATAATAAAAGATTAGGCTACTCTTATGATATAAAACCTATGATAAAAATAAAGTCATAAAATGGCAATCAACATTAGAGAAATATTACATCCAAGTGATTCTGATTCTATTAAGTTTGAGAAAATCAACTATAATTTTGACCAGATACTTGCAAACGGAGGTGGTCCAAGAGGACTAAAGGGACAAAAAGGTGACCAGGGAAATCCAGGTTTAACTGGAACTAAAGGTGACCAGGGAATAAAGGGTGATCAGGGACTAAAAGGTGAAACTGGTACTACTAATACTCCATGGTCTTCTGTAGATCCAAGTAACGACACCACTTATAAAATTTTAAAACCAAAGAGATTAGGTTTAACTTACACCCCTGTGGTTTTTATAGGTGATGAAACTTTCGATGAAACTTTAACGCAAGATGGAACAAACACTGGAATCAACTCTAAATTAACTATAAAGAAAGATTCTATTGCCTTTGATAATTATATTACATTATTAGATGATATAAGTGGTGAAAAAATAGTATTTACAGGATCATATGATCCTGGTCAATCTATAACTAGATTTGCTATTCAAAATGCATTTCAAGCTTCTAATATTCAATTTGCAATAAGTGTAGATTATATAGATTTAGATTCTAATAATAATACAAATATTACAGGTGGATCTGGTGTTAATATTCAGTCTGGAGGAGACTCTAATATTAAATTAGAAACTTTAGGAAATGGAATATTAGATGTAGATTCGAATGCTGAATTTAAAGGGTATGTTAAATTAAATAATACGTCAGACCCAATAGCACCAAGTGCTGGTATGATTAGATATAATTCAAACACCAATACATTTGAAGGTTATTTTGCTAGTAATGAGTGGAAAGAACTATGTACTGAGTGTGGAGCCGGAGTATCTAACTCTGTAGTTATAGGTGGTGGAAATATAGATGCAAACGCAGATGGAACTCCAGTTGGAGGTAGTTGGGTGACTCCAACACCGACTCCAAGTTCAAGTGCAATACCTCCGACTCCGACTCCAAGTAGTTCGGCATCGGCAGACGATATATTTGTTACATTTAATAACACATCACTTGCTCAATATACATTAGATGATGATAATGGTGGAAAAGGAGGAGGGCCTGGCTCAGCCTCACTAACATATTCTTATAATTATAGTGGACAAACATCTGGTAATGATGTACCGACGGTTGTTCAAGCCGATTCTAGAATTAGTGTTACATTTACTCACGGTACATATGCAGGTCTGAGAACATATGGTAATATACACATCGACAGTATAGATACTGGTGGATGTCCAGCAAATGGTTTACAGTTAGACGATTTAATAATAGCACACCCTACTAATAGTAATGCAACTTATACTTTAATCGGTGGTTTAATGCAAGCCTTTACTTGTATTGACTTTAACGTTTATAAAGGTAGTAGTGCACAAGCTGCATGTGGTGAAATAGGAAACGGATCAAGTGTATATTCATCAGCTGATGCAGTTTGGCAAAACGGAACGATATTATATGTAGGAGCCAATGGTTCTTCAACACAAGCAGAAGAAGGTAAATATTATATAGATCATTCTAACGGTGAAGATGTTTGGTTCAATAGAGTAGGTGGACTAGGCTTAGAAATGACTACAAATAAATGTAGTGATTATAGTACATCTTCTTAAGATTAATAAATATAAATATAAAAGAAATAAAACAAAATAAAAAATGGCACATACATACACAAGAACAGTAACAGTAGTTCCAAGCGATGATAATTATGAATGGCAAAATCCTGCAGGATGGATAGCCATTAATCAAGTTGGAAGCTCTGATACGTGGGAGATTACGGTATCTGATAATACAACCAATCAGAACAGATCAGCAGTATTAACAGTTAATCATTCCGATGGTGCAACCACTAATTCTATTACAGTAAATCAAGCAGGTAGTGGCAGCGTACAGGCGAGTCCAACTCCAACTCCAACATCGAGTGCGAGTGCAACTCCAACCCCAACCCCTACACCATCTGAATCTCAGCCGGCGAGTAGTATTGGAATTATACTGGATGATCATAATTCCTCCGGTACAAGATTCACTGGTAGTTACCCTCTAAGTCTTGGGTTTACATTAACGGGTGTTGGAGAAAACATATTTCCAACAAACCCTGATGACGTAAGTAACTCTAACATGAGTGTGGTAATGGACGGAAACGTATCAGGTAGTTCACAACAGACAAGTAAAGGCCAAGTAACAACATGGACTGGAACTTATACGATAAATCCTACAATTTCCGCTGAAAACGACATAGATGGTGACATTGCATTAACATTCGGAGGTTTAACTGTTGGTGAAAGCTTCTTCTATAGAATTCAAGGTACATCACTCCCGGAGGAAGACGATGAGGGAGGCGTTAAATTTAACGGATAAAAAATGGAAATAATTAAGAAAATATTTGGCAATAAGAACACCCTTACATTTGTATTGGGTGCTCTTTTTGTGTTGTTATTTTTAAGACAATGCAACCAAGTGGCCTCTTTGAAACAAGATGTTAAATATGCACAAGAAGATGCTAATATTTCTTTAAATAATTTATTAGCTGCCCAAGATTCTGTTACAGTTTTAAAAAATGATAACGGTGATCAATTGGCACAAATAAGATCTTATAAAGTTGATTTATCAATTAAAGATAATAAACTCATCAAGATGACTAATAAGTATAAAAAAGCACTAGACTTAAATGATGATTTATCAGATGTTAATTCATTGATATCTGCTGAGTTAGAAATTAAAGATAGTTTACTAGCAAATACAAGCGTAACTCAAATAGATTCAACCACTGCTGAAGTTAAATATGAATCATTTAAAGATTATGGTAGTGGTAACAGCAGATCTCTATTTGGAACTTCTACATTAAAATATGATTTCGGTCAATTTAGAGTTTTAGATAGTAAATTTGAATTAAAACAAACATTAAGTTTGTTTGCTGCTATAGAAAGCGTAGACGGCGCAGATAAATTAAAATTAAGTACTAGTTATCCTGGTATAGAAATTAAAGACATTGAAAACATAAACTTAATCAACACTCGTTTAAATAGAAAACTTGAAAAGAAATCAGGATGGTCTATTGGAATTGGAGTTGGTTATGGAATAAACTTAAATAATAATCAAGTAATTAGTACTGGTCCTTCTATTGGTTTAGGAGTGTATTGGTCACCTAAATTTTTGAGATTCTAAACAATATGGCAAAATCATCAAGATATTTCAGGATAGACGAAGACGTTTTATTAGAATTCATATATCACGATCAAAGTAATCCAGACGCTACTAAAATTGAAGTAGACGATAACGGCAGTGAAGTAAAATTCTTAGACACTGTAAGAAATGTACCAACTGCCTCTAGGCATTTAATAAATGAACTAGGTAGTGATGTTGTAAACTTTGACGTTACAACAATTAGTGGATATTTATCTATTGAAAACTTTGCTGCAAGAACTTTACTTTTACAAAATGGTAAAACCTATAAATTTGATTTATCTGCATTAGATAATCCTGAATTATTCTCAGTTAGTGGAACTTTAGGAATATGGTCATATTCATCCGTTACTAAAATAGGTAAATATATTCCTAATCAAAACGGAACAGTTGAATATAATTACCCAAATCTTATTGGTGGTAAAGTAATAGTAGATACTAGAGCAAATCCTCTGTTTTCTACACCAGATGAAGTTACTGGTAATGATATTAATCAACCAATTGGAAGATATCATGGTGTTAAAGTACCTAATGATGAATCTAGATATGCATTATTAGGATATGATTCAACAGGATATTATGAAATGTTTAATTACATAAACAACAATGCAGGTTGGACAGGTGGTAATGAAGCTGATCTTATTAATTACCAAGTAGAAGCTACTCAAAATATTAATTACATTCAATATGATTCTATAAGGTTGCATTTAAAAAGCGGATATAGCTTTTCTGCAAGAGACTATGAAGGTTTCTTATTAGAAGTTACAGCAGATAGAACAACTGGAATTAAAAATTATTTAACACAGTTAGTGTATCTTAACACTAGTAATTACGAATATGCTAATCCAAGACCTTTTATTTTAGGTGAAACTTTGTGGAGCAAATTTATTGAAATTAAAATTCCTTCTATCATAGGTCAGAATTCAGAATTTAAAGATAGATTTTATGGAGATGGAACAATAGGATCAAGTGATTTAGATCCGGCTACAAACTATGGAATTAGTTTTAAACTAATAGACAGGTTAGAGGTCGGTAATGGTTTTGATTATTTTTACACAAGTGAAGAAAATAAGTTTAGTGTTTCTAGAGAAGATGAGTATCAAGATTTTACTGTTGTAATAGAAGATGCAAATGATGGAGACTATTTTAAAATATATGGCGAAAAAGATAACTCTATAGGGGCATTCGAGGCATATGTGTTAGAAAGAATTCAAACAACATCAGATGATATAATAGCAATATTTGATGTAGATGTATTTGAACAAATAGGTACTGCATATGTAAAGACTAATGAATTAACATTTACACAGTATGAAGATTTTAATGATCCTATACTGTTTAGACCTATTATAAAAAATGCAAATATTGCTGTTAACTTTTCTATTGAAGTAACTATGCGAATTTATAATCAAACAGACAATACACAAATAGTTAAAAGAGCTAGTATGATTTTAAATCAGGCTGGCAAATACGGTAAAAAACTTTCGGCACTAAAAATCAATAGCCCTAATATAATGACTGAGGTTTACAATATATTACCCAATTTGTCAGGTAATAAAGTAATTAAAAGTTTGATTATGGATAGTGTGCCTAGATCTGTTAAAGTTGTGCCTGCATTTATGGAAAGACACAATATTATAGCAACATCTTCTAAGGTTAAATTAGAAGGTGAAGGTGAAAATCCAATGATCAAAGATGTAGAAGAAATTGAAACTTCTGCATTTATGGTTGAAGGAGATATTAGAATTAGTATTCCACCATTTGCATGTTATTTTAAATTTGTAATTTCTAAAAAAATAGGAGATGATATTCAATTTATTTCTTTTGAAAATGCTGAAAGATTAGTATTATCGTTTGGAGATGGCACAAATAAATTAGTATTTAATCATATATCTAATAAAGACATAGATATGGGTGAAGGTGAAGTTTTATTTAAAATAAACGAAGCTAACGCTAAAGCAATTAGAAACATGAGCAACAACAAGTTTTATATTAGTGTAGACAATGGTATTGAACAAACGTATGTGACCTCTGGAGAATTTATAAAAGCATAATATGATTTTAAATAGTAGGAATAATACATTTGACTTTAAGTTCCCTAGGAATTTTATACCAGCAGAAGTAGCCGAGAAATATAAAACGTACCTAACAAAGGTGCCTGGATCAATGTTAGCAGAACCTATAGATTTTGTTAATTATTCTATACAAGGTGTAAATATACCAGGTGTTTCTTTCGACCCTATATCACAAGCAGATAATGATGGTTCTATAAGATACCAAAGAGGTGCAGTTCCTATTCAAAATACAATTGAAAGACAGTTTACAGTAACTATGCAACTGTTAGACGGTTTTATAAATTATTGGATAATGATGGACACTTTGTTATATTATTATGCAAGATCAACCACAGAGCCATATACAGAACCTTTAACGTTAAGGATTTTAGATTCTGAAGGTGCATCAGTTGCATATATGCAGTTTGCTAAACCAATAATGAACTCTATTAATGAACTTAATTTAAACTTCTCAGACAACATATCTGAATTCAGTACATTTGAAATTAATTTTTATTACAATCAACTTAAACTAAGAATAGAATTAGACTAATATATAAGATATGAAACATTTACTTACATTAGAAAGTTATTATTCTTACAAAGATTTTGAAAGAGGAAGATGGGGAACTCCATCCGAAATAGAAGAAGATTTACGTATGAGTATTATTAAATTACTAACATATGCTGATATTGCAGATAACTTAGATGATGTTATATATGTAGATCAATCGAGCGATAAAGGTATTAAGTGGGAAATTACTATAAAACACGCTGAAGGTAAAGATATTTTACACGCATATAAAAGAACTAACTGGAGAGGACAATATGAATTCTATTTAAACAAGAAAAAATCTTCTGAATATGAAATTCAACAAATGTTCTTACAAAAGTTTGTATCACCGCTAGATCAATATTTAGCATCTATGAAATCATTTGATAAACACTATCAATATGCAGATGATAACAGATCATATAAAAGTGGATCAGCACATGCTGATAGATTAAGAGAAATGTATAAGGTTTTAAAAAGTGCCGAAAAGAAAAAGGCATATAAAGAATTTGTAAAGAAACATAAAACAGAACTTCCTTTTAAAGATTTCTCTGGAGCATAATAAAGAAAGATATATACAATATGAAAACATTTAATAAATACTTAGTCGAAGAGAAGATTACTGATCAAGACATGGATATTCTTAAAGAGAATCTAAACTCTGAATGGTCTCCTGAATTAGAGGCTAAAATAGATGCAGCTATCGATGAATTTTGTAATACATATCAAAAGGAAGACGGTACTTATGATTTAGATAAGCTTAATGAAGAGATGACAAATGAAGGTCTTTTAGGATCAATAATAGGTGGTTTAACTGGTTTTGCCTTAGGTAAATCGGTTGGTAAATTATTAGCTAGAGTACTAGGTATTCAAAAGGGTATATTATATGATTTATTAACTTCAAGACTTGTCGGTGCCGCACTAGGTGCTAGTCTTGGTAAAAGATTCTAAATGAATTACGTTTCAGTAGATTTTTCTTTAAATTCTCCAGGTATTTGTATTTTCAATACAGAATCCAACACACATCATTATATAAGTTACGTTAAACCAGGTTTAGGTACCAAAAAGGAACAAAAGCTTCAGGAAGATATAGGCTTATTAGATGATGTCACATTAATTTATCAAGAAGATTGGAAGACCACATTTGGAGATTATTCAAAGAATGAGTTAGCAAAGGTAAGAAGATATATGGCAACTGCTGACGCTATTATTAATATTATCCTTAATGTTACAAAATCTAAACAAGATTATATAGTTGCATTTGAAGGTACTTCTTATGGTTCTAAAATGGGAACTAACAATATAATTGACATGGCTGCAGGTGCGGCTATTCTTAAAGAACAGATGATTACTCAACTTCACGTTAAAGACATATTGACTGTGGCTCCTACAACTATTAAAAAGTTTGCTGGTAAAGGTAACATGAACAAGCTTCAGTTGTTTGAGGCTTATCAGCAAAATGTGAACGATGACCCAATCTTGGCTCGAAGCCCCTTGCATTCTATGGTTAAAAACTTGGAAATTGGGAAAAAGATCCCGAAGCCGTTAGACGACCTAGTCGATGCATATTTCTTGGTTACATACGTTTCAAACCCCTCCACCTAATCTTTCCTCCAGACTTAGATAACATTTGTTATATGCTAGTTGCGAGAAACTGTTTCATTTTTTTATTATTTATTTTTAATAAGCCTCTCCATGAAACAATTGGGAACTAAGATATATAATATGTATAATAATTAAAGTATTAATTTATATGTTGATTACTATTGAATACCTTCGTCTAATTAAGATCCTCGAAAAAATGGTGATAGCGAACCAGCTTACTGAAAAGGAAGCGTCAGAGTTACTTCACAAGTCAGGACTGATTAAGTTAGAGGAAAATAGATGGAAGGAACCTTCAGGAGCAATCTTAGAAATAAGTTGAAACTATTTATTATTATACACTATAAGGTAACGAAAGAACATTAAAGTAATTTCAAGTATTAAACAATTAAACAATTTAAAGGTATTATGAGCGAATCATTTGACATTTTTAACTTGGGCGTAGAAGACGTAGAAACGCATCAGCCCGAAAGAACAACAGTAAACGAAGTTTACAAACCAACTGCCGATGACGGCAAAGACGGAACTTATAAAGCACTAATCCGCTTTGTTCCAAATCCAGAGAATCCAAGAAATTCTCTAATTCAAAAATACGTACACTGGTTAACTAATTCTAGTGGTGACGGTAAATTGGTAGATTCACCATCTTCAATAGGTGAAAAATGCCCAATTGCAGATGTATTCTGGAAACTGAGAAAATCAGATTCAGCAGTAGATCGCAAGTCATCAGAGAAATTAAAGAGACGTCAGCAGTACTATTCTTTAATTAAGATCGTAAAAGATCCACAAAATCCAGAATTAGAAGGTACTTACAAAGTATTCAAATTCGGTTACAAGATCAAAGAAAAAATCGATGCTGAGCTTAAGCCAGATTTCGGTGAACCAACACAGGTGTTTGACCTATTTGAAGGCAAAAACTTCGAATTGATCATTACTCGCCAAGGTGAATATAACAACTACGATAAATCTAAGTTCTCTGCTAGTACTTCTGCAATTTTAATGGGCGATTCTCCAGCAGAAAGAAACAAAGAGACAATGACTGCAATTAAAACTGAGCTTGAGAATGCACCATCTCTCGTGAACTATGACTACAAAGCATGGGACGAAGATACTAGGTCTTTTGTAAACGATGTACTAAGAATGTACTTAAATCCTGGAGATTCTATCTCTGCGATGACAAGTAGTTCAACATCTACACCAAAGAAAGCTACTACAAGTGCAACAACAGTAGTTGAAGCAGCAGCTCCGGCTCCTGCAAAGACAGAATCAAAAGAAACTGCTGCAGTTAGTACAGATGATGATCTTGATTCTTTCTTGAATGACCTCGACATCTAATAATAACATAGAATTAACACAAGAGCTAAAGGAAAGAATAGAGTACGCACTTATACAAGTAACTACTCAACAACATTCTAATCCAAATAAGCAATCACTAAAGAGCATGCATGGGCGAATAACCCTTGCATGCCCTTATTGTGGTGATTCCCATAAAGATGATACTGCAAAACGTGGTAATATATTTTGGGACACGCTACAATATCACTGTTATAATTGCGGCCACCATACAAATCTACACACATTCTTAAAGGATCATGGAATTAAGCTTAGTAAAAGCGGTGATTCATTTGCAGTAATAGATTACATACAACAAAATAAATTACAAGTAAGATCAGAAAATGTTCTTAAACCTACTTTATTTGAAGATGTGCAAAAACATGCAATAGACATTGATTTGTTTAAATCAAAATTTAAGGCTAAATCTATTGAACCAGGTGAATGGATATGGTTTCAACTTAAAGATAGGTTATTACATAAAAAATTAGACGAGTTCTTATATTCTGCCAAAGAACATAGATTGTGGATTTTAAATTTAAGTACGGATAATAAAATTATAGGTGCACAAACTAGAAGAATGAAAGGATATGGACAAAGATACCTTTCATATGACTTACCTAAGCTTTATGAAGAAATGGGTCAACCCTTAAAAATTGAAGAAGCAGAGTCTAATCAACTAGCAAAGATTTCTACATTATTCGGGATTATGAGAGTGTCTTTTCAAAGGCCAGTAACTTTATTTGAAGGACCACTTGATGCTAAATTTATGTCAAACTCGTTGGCGTTAGCAACAGCTGGAAGATCTACTGAAGAATTTGATGAAATCGAAACAGTAAGATATATGTTCGATAACGACGACACTGGTAAAAAGAAAATGATAGAGAAGCTTAAGAAAGGAAGACCAGTATTTATGTGGTCCAAATTTCTAAAGGACAGTAATTTAGATACATATAATATCAAAGATCTTAATGATTTGATGATTAAATGTTTTGAGTTAAAGTCAGATGCCTTTAAAAATATCAATAACTATTTTACATCAAGCCAACTAGATTTATGGTATATTTAGAAGAACTAACATTTATGGTTGAAGAAAACCTAGAAGATTTTTATAACGATAGAGACCGATTTAAAGGGCATAAACTACTCATAGACTTTGAGGCAGTAGAAATTCCTGATGACCCGAATACACCTGATATTGAGTTTAGCAAGCCTAAGTTTAAGAAAAGACAAACAACTTCTAAGCACATAAAACCAGATCCTAACAAAAAATCATTATTTTAAATGAGTAAAGAAAAGATATTAGCACTCGATGAAAAATTGAGTTCACAAAGGGCTGGATGGTCAAAAAACATTAAAGATCTAGCAAGTTCTCTAAGAAATATAAATGCAATGGAAGAAACCATATCAGGAGTATTATCTTCTAGACAAACTATGGTAGAACAAATAGCATACCTAAATACTAAGGTTAAAGAACAAAAAAACAACATAAATTCCAGGTGGAGAGAGGCATATATTAGATACTTTGAATATGACTATAAGCTTGGCGAAAAACAAAAAGAGCGTTTTATTGAAAACGATCTAGTACAAGAACATACAAAATTATCTCTTTTAGAAAATCAATTAGATTTCATGAAAGAATCGGTAAAAACCCTAGATAACATGGGATTTGCCATTAGAAATAGGTTAGCACTTAAAGACCTGTAACTAAAAATAAAAAGTCCCATTAAATGTGGAACTTAGTTTAACAGAAAATAGACAGTTGCTTCGTATTGATGATGCAACTGAAATGGAGCTTGAACAACTTAATATCTCCCTTAACAAGAGAATTGAATCGTGGAGATTTAATCCATTAGTTAAGAAAGGATTGTGGGACGGTTACATATCTTACATAAAGGATGATAAGTGGATTCCATCTGGACTATGGAGAGAAGTCATGTCAATATGTAAAGAATACGGATATGAACTTAAATTAAATGGTATAACTGTCCTATTTGACACTGAAATAAACCAGGAAGAGTTTACAGAATGGGCCTTAAAGTTTTTTGAGAAATCAGAAATAACTCCCCGCGACTATCAAATAGAAGCAGCATTTAATATCCTTAAATTCAGAAAATGTTTATCAGAGCTTGCAACCTCTGCAGGTAAAACATTAATATCATTTTTAACAGTAGCATATCAATTAGAAAAAAAGAAATCAGAGAGAATTCTTTTTATTGTACCTAACGTTTCTCTTGTTGTACAAGCTAGTGAAGATTTCTTAGATTATAATTATAGAAACTCAGTAGATATAAAAGTACAACAAATTTATTCTGGTCAAAAAATAAGACCCGGTAGAAATGTAGTAATTGGAACATATCAATCTCTTGTTAAAAAGAATAAAGAATATTTTGAACAATTTGATGCAGTAATAATTGATGAGACACATAAGGCCAAATCTACTTCAATTAAGACAATATTACAAAAGTGTGTAAACGCTAAATACAGATATGGTTTATCTGGTACTATTCCAAAAGAAGGTACAATAGATAGACTTACACTAATGGCATATACTGGTCCTTTGATCACTGAGGTTTCTGCAAATTTCCTACAAAATGAAGGACACATTGCAAAATGTAAGGTTAAAGTTATTAAAATGGATTATGCTCCTCAATCTACAAAGGATGCATTTAGAGAAATGTCACAAAACAGATATGAAAGTAAAGATGTATTCAAATTTGAGCAAAACTATGTTATTAATTCCGAAGGGCGTCTTAATTTCATTTCGAACATTATATCCAGAGTACGAGGTAACAGTCTTGTTCTTTTCCACAGGATCGAACATGGTAAAAAACTATACGCTAAGCTTAGGCAAGAGAGTGATAAGACAATATATTATGTTGATGGCGGAACTGAAACTTCGATCAGGGAAGAATATAAAAAGAAAATGGAAGAAAATGCAGATGTAGTAATTGTTGCTTCATATGGTACCTTTTCAACCGGAATTTCTATAAAAAGAATACATAACATATTCTTCACAGAATCTTTTAAATCAGAGGTTGTAATTAGACAATCAATTGGTCGTGGACTAAGGCAACATAGTTCAAAGGACAGTGTAAATATTATAGATTTTGTAGATGATTTATCATCTCCAGACTGGGATAATTATCTAATTAGGCATGCTAAAGCTAGACAAGCCATATATAAAGAACAGAAGTTTGCATACGATATAAAAAATGTGTCGTTTGAAGGAGATATATAATAAAATAATCATAATGAAACAAATATAATCATAATGGAAAAACTAAAATCATTTGAGCAGTTTGCTAAGGTAAAAACTGAAAACGATAAAGCTCAATTACAAGAAGAACAAAATGCAAAAAGAGAATCTGAAGCTAATACGTTTAAGGATCTCTTATCAGAATTTAATGTTACATCTGTAAAAGAATTATCAGAAGAACAAAAATCTGAATTCTTTACTAAATTAAGAGGTGTTGAAATGAACGAATCCTTTTTAATCATAGAAGGAACTAGAGGACAATTTGGTAAAATAGACAAAAGAGGTAACATAGAGTCTGTGTATACACATTATGATTCATATCCTGATAACATGCTACCACTTATTAAGAAAACATATTTAAAAGGTGGTTCACCACTAAACATGGTTCTTAAAAACGGAGATAATTCAGGCCTAGAAGCTGATCCAAGTGGAATGAACTACTACGGAGGATCTGATAATATGAAAGGTAACGTTAAAAACATTGGCAGATATATTTCAACTGCAGGTGATAAAGGCGGAGCAGAATTCATTTACCTTTTTGATGAAAAATCAGGAAAGTGGTTAATGGCAGATATCTATGCAGGTGATAAAGATTTAAAACCAGCATTTGAATCAGTAGTTAATGAATCAGAAGCTGAAAATATCTTACAGGATCTTTTAGATGAAAGAGGAGGAGACATGGGAGAATTACACGGCATGGAAATGGAAGATGCTTTAGATACAGTTGAATCTTATGGACATAAAGGTTCTAAAGCAAAAAAGATTGCACAAGAATTATTTTCAATGTGCAATGAATCAGTAGTTAATGAAGCTATTAAAGTAGAAGGTAAGAGAGATGCTAAAAAAGTAGTAACTCAATACAATAAAATTTTATTCTCTAAATTAAATGCAATTGGCGCATCTAACGATAAGAAAACTTTATTAGGTGCAATTAAAAAATTATTCTTAGATTCAATGGAAGATGCTAATTTCCATAGAGAAAGAGAAAAATGTGCAGGTGCTATTAAAGGTAATATAGGATCTATTCCAGTAATAGTTGATGGTTTAGGCAAAATGTCAGTAAACATTGGATCAACAAGAATTAAAGATGCATTAGAACAAGAATATTCTAGAATTTCAAATGCAGCTGGATGGTCAGGTCAAGGTATTGCAGAAGGAACTGCATTATTCTTAGAGCAGTGTGGCTTTGCTAAAATGGGACAAGATTTACTAGATAGATTTAACTCTTTCTTTGAAGGTGAAGTAAAAGACAACTTTGAATTTAGAATGTTTGAAGCCATTAAATATGCAGAAGGTGTATTAGAAGCTTCTGTTGTTATGGATGCAACAGATCCTGGATCTAAAGTATTAAAAAAATTACTTAAGAAATATAAGGTTACAATGGAGATCATTGATAATAACGGACCGAGTGGATGGCCAGAAGTTGAATTAACAGGTTCAAGAGAAGATCTACAATCAGTGTTAGCATCTGATGATGGTTGGGGTGACCCAGAATTAGGAGAATATATTGAAGAATCTAATGAAACTTTTAAGATTAAAGTTAAAGCTTTAAATGAAGCTAAAGGAGATTTAACAGTAGGCGATAAAGGTGTAGATTACAATGACAATGTAGTAGAAGTTATTGAAATAGGTAAATTTAAAAACATAGCAAAATCATTTAAAAAAGAGATGAAAGCTGATCCTGCTGATTACGGATATGAAGAAGCGGCCGGAGAATTTTACCTTACTAAGAATATAGAAGCAACTGAAGGTAACGTAGGAGATTTAGCAATCTATCCAGTAAAATATGATATGGCTAATTACTGGGGATTAGAAATAATAAAAGAATCAATCGTTACAGAAGCAGAAGTTACTTCAGATGAAGAATTTAAAGAGTATGCATTTTCAGTATTAAAGAAAGCATTCGGAGATGACTTTGACGAAGATAAGGCAGGTGAAGTTGTAGATGGATTAATTTCTAAAAACTCAGGAGATTATGGTGCTATGGTTGGTGCCTTAAAATCATCACTAGGGTAAAAACAATATATAAACTAGAGAGCATAACACTCTCTAGTTTTTACTTTCAACTACTATGAAAATATATACAGACTTTAGTACATTTATAACCGAAAGGGTTCACTTACAAGAATCTAATTTAATATTAGAAGGTGGAGCAGCCGGTCACATGTCACACCCGTTTGATAACAAGTCATTGACATTTGGTGATTTTAAAAAGCTTATAGAATCTGGATTAAGTGGAGAACTTAATTTTGAAGAAGATCCTACTGAAAAAACAGATGGTCAAAATTTATTTGCAACTGTTAAAGATGGCGAAACAATGTTTGCCAGAAATAAGGGTCAAATGAAAAATCCAATAGACCTAAACGGTATTATTAAGATGTTTACTGGTCACGCTTCTAAATTAGTAGAAGAAACATATATTTTCGCAGCAAAAGATTTAGCTGACGCTTTACCAAAACTTAAGGATCAATCAATGTTTGCAAATGGATTAAATTTCGTTAACATGGAATTAATCTACTCTAAAAACCCTAATGTGATATATTATGATAGAGATGTCATTCAATTTCACAATATAGTAGAAACAGACGGAGAAGGTAATCAAACAGGAACTCAAAACCTAGCAACAGAATTAGTAGGTGCTTTAAAAGAATTAAAGAAAGATGTCCAAAACACATTTACTATAATTCCACCGCAGGTATTAAAGATTGCTAAAGACGTTGACTTTGAAGCAAACAAGTCAAAATTCATTAAACAAGTAGAAGCATTAAAGAATCGTTATAAACTAACAGATGCTGACGAAGTTTCCAGATATCACGAAATGTGGTGGAGAGAAACCATAGACACAAATTTCCCCGACCTAGAACAAAACCATAAAGAAGGTTTATTATTAAGATGGGCATATGGTGATAAGAAAACTTTAAATTTAAGATCATTAGACAAAGCTATTGGTAAAGACAAAGCTGCACTAATTAAGAAGTTTGATAAAGAAGATGTTAAAAAGAAGTATAAAGAAAACATCAGACCATTTGAAGATCTGTTCTTAGAATTAGGATCAGTAATTTTGAAAAACGCAAGTAACTTTGTAGCTGCATCGCCAGATAAAGAAATGCAAAGACTACATACTCAAATTAGAACTGAAGCTGCTAAGATTAAAAAATCAGGTGGAATTGATCAAATTAAAAAAGTAGAAGCTGAACTTGCTAGATTAGAAAGAATTGGTGGAATAGAGTCTATTATACCAACTGAAGGTTTAGTTTTTAAATATAAAGGACATACTTACAAATTAACAGGCACTTTTGCTGCAATCAATCAATTGATGGGAATCATCAAATACGGCAGATAAAATAAAAATAATATGGCACTACAAAACCTAAAAACATATTTTGAATCTACTAATATCAATGACTTTAATGAGTTATTGAATAACATATGTGTTGTAACAGAAAAAGTGCAAGCATCAAGTTTTCACGTAAGAAAAGAAGAGGTTGGTAAATTTGAATTCTTTAAGAGTGGTTCAAAAACGGCAATGAATCGCGTAGATAGAACTCTCGTTAAATATTATGAAAATGCCATTAAACATTTTAACACTATTTCAGATGAAGCGTTAAATGAAATGCCAAAAGATTGGAAATTTGGATTTGATTATATGGTAGATAAGAAAACTATCGACATAGAATATGACTTATTACCAAAAAACAATTTAATATTAACACACATACAAGTACTTAACGCAACAGATCCTACAAAAGTTAAAAGAGTTATTAGAGACCCTAGAATTCTTGAGAAGTGGGCATCGAAACTAGAAGTACAACAAATATCAGTTTTGTTTGAGGGTCAATTAGCATTAAATCAAAAAGAAGATCTAATATCTTTATTGTCGTTAGGTGAATCAGAATTCAAAACTAAATTTAAGAATGAATCTTTTACAAGATTAATATACAATATATTCGATAACGGTAGAAATAAATCAGCATTAAATCTGGATTTAGATAAAGATATCGATGCGTTGGTAGTAAACTTCTATGAGAATAGAAATCCTAAGAGTTTTAAACTAGAAAGATTCGATAGAATTGAATCAGAACCTAGAAAACCATCTGACATGTATCAAATATCTATACTAGATTTAGTTGAATTTTTAACAAGCTTCGATATATCAGATATAGAATTAAAGGAAGAAGACGCAGATCTTAGATATGTAGAATTAATGTCATCTATATTTAATGCCTATGTAGAAAAACACGCAACTAAATATGTAGGTGCAGATTTTGATTCGGCAGATTTTGCAGAAGGTGAAAACTTCGAACTTAATACAACATATATCTCTAACGAGAAAACAATCTCATTAGTACAAAACAAGGTGTTATCAGAGCTTTTTAAGATAGCTCTCGGTTCTTTTAGAAAAAAGAGAAATAAAGAAACTGCTATTATAAATTCAGATCTTATGTCTCAGATTAACGAAATAGTCGAAGAGATAGAATCTATCATAATGGGTAAAACAAACGAAAAAGATGTAATGGATTTTAAAAAATATCTAATTAATCAAAAATTAAACGGTGATGTAAGTCCAATAATGGAAGGATTAACTGTAGATTATCCAGACCAGGGTAAAAAGCCAGTTAACATGTTTGTTGGTAGATTTCAACCGTTTACGCTAGGTCATGCTAAAGTAATAGATACTATCAGTAAACAAAACGGACATCCTGTTGTTGTAATACTGATTAAATCAAAGACTAAGAAAAAAGAAGATGCATTTAAAAGACCTTATGACGAAGAAACTCAATTAGCAATGCTTAATAAATTAAAGTCTAAATACCCAATAGAAAAGGTATACATTTTAGATAGAGCGGCAATAGATTATATGTTTAACGCAATGAGAGCTGATGGTTACGAACCAGTACTTTGGGGAACAGGAACTGATAGGCTTAAAACATATTCGTATCAAGTTGATAAACCAGAATACAGAGAATCTTTAAATTGTAGAGAAGATTTTGGTTTATTTGAAATCCCTAGATCTGGTAAAAACATTTCAGCAACACAAGTTAGAAATGCAATGCTAGACGGTGATGAAAAGACATTTAAAAAATTAACACCTAGGCCGATTCATAGCATGTATACTGAATTGAGAACAAAATTAGAGGTTTCTATGGGTGTTGCAGAGTCAAAATTCATGACATTTGAACAGTTTGTGAAGAAAGACTAATATATAGTATAAGAATATAAAATATAGAAAATTAAAAATGAAAAAATTCGAAGAATTTATTGGTGAAGGTAAAATCACTCTAAAGAGAAGATATACTGAAAACCATCCAGCACAAACTGCAGGAACACACGCGAAAATTAGAAACAAAATATTAGAAGCTATTGCTGACGGTACGTTAACTCAAGAAGAATTTGATGCTATTTTAAAAGAAATGTCAAATGATTCAGGAAGATGGTTAAGAAGAAACTCAAAATACTTTAGTGTTTCTGAAGCAGGTGTTTCTCTTTCTAAGTTTGGACAAAGAGTATTAACAACAATTAATATTTCTGAAGCAGATCTTGAAGAAGGTAATGCTTTCGGTGATGCTGTAAGAAAGGCCAAAGAAAACGGAGATAAAGAATTCGAATTTGATGGTGAAACTTACCCAGTAAAAGAAGGTAGAGGATTTGTAGCAGCGGCTAAAAAAGCAAAAGACGAAGGTAAAAAAGAGTTCGAATTTAATGGTAAAACATTTCCAGTTTTAATTAAAGAAGAAGCTGAAGCTGAAGAAGAAGCTATAGAAGAAGCAGTAAATGCATCAGGTTATATTAAAGCTGGTAAGTTAGGTTACAATGACCAATTCCTAGGAAGAAGATCTTTATCATGGACATTATCTGTTGATATAGGTTTAAAAGCAACAGACGAATTCGTTGGACCTTGGTTAGGATTTGATCATGTATCATTATACGCGATTGGTAAAAAAGGAGGAACAATTCTTGATGACGCACTAACAGGTAAATATACTTATGACGAATTAAAGGCAGCAGCTGCTGATTTCTTAGGTATTAAAGAATCTGAAGAATCTGATCACATACACGAATCTTTTTCAAGTTTCTTAGAAAGTTTAAACGAAGCTTTTGGTTCAATGAAACTTTCTAAGTTATTTACAAGCACTAGAGGTAAAGTTGATAAAGCATTATCCGGAGCATTTTATGGTAAAACTAAAGTTGCTTTAGATAAAGTACAAGACGAAGATCTTATTGATACTGATCCAATGACAGCGTACAAGGCAAAACAAACAAACACTATTGTTTTCTATATCTCAGATAATGAGAAAGATAATCCATATGCACCTAATGATGGATATGGTAGTAACAAGGTTATCCCAGGTGGAGGTTACTTATTAGCTGTAGCAAGTGGAGGTAATGAATTTTACACAAACACATGGACTAGTAGATATTCCAGCAGAGACAGAGACAGAACTTTAAAAACTACTCCTAATAATTCAAGTGATACTATTGGTATTTCTAAGAAGTATAAAGGATGGGGCGGAACTGGTCTTTATAATGTAAAGAGAATTGCAGAAGTTTCAGATAGAGCAGTTGTTATCAACGTAGATCTATTACAACAAAAATATTCTACAGAAAACAAAAGATCTGAAAGATCAAGTGCTAAAGCTGGTGCGATTGCATTCAAATCTGATAAAGACTTCAAACAAGAAAACAAAAACAGATACACACAAATATTAGCTACTAAAGCAGCTGCATTACCGTTAGATAAAATGGTTTCAGATGCAATTGATGAATTAGCTAAACAAATTCAAGACGGTTTAAAAGCTGGACAGAAAACAGAATACGGAGAAATCTATATTGGTAAAAACAAAAGAGGTTCTACTGTAAAATTAAAAGATGCTTCTTCGCACATGTCATCTATTTTAGACGATTACTCAAGATACTGTGATTATGTTGCAAGATCTGAAGAGTCTGAAAAGAAATATGGTTCAGGTGAAAGATGGTACGAAAGAGAAGCTAAGACATACGCTAAATCTATTAAGGATAGAATTAACAAAATTAAAACATTCGATTACGCTTGGTAATTAATACAATAAACAAATAATATAGAGATGAGACATATTAAATTATTTGAAGAGTTTCTTAACGAAGCAACATTAAAGGAAGGCAGAGACGAAGCATTAGCTAACGCTATTCTTGCATACTTTTATGCAGTTGAAGGAACACCAGAAGGTGACGCTGTAAGAGCATTACCTGGAAATCCAATTAGATATGATGGACAAGTAGGTGAACAAGCTGGTTTATCTGCATGGGGAAAAGATGTTGTAAAAAATTTATCAGGTGCTAGAAGATGTCCTTCTGATTTTATGTTGGGTAATGTTGTAACAATAGCAGCCAATAATGGTAATTCATATTACTTTGATGGTAGTGAATTCGTAGAAGGCGATAAAACTATTATTAAAGGAACTAATAAAATGAAATACAGAGAATTTATCGGTGAACTTATTAAGTTAAAGATAATCGAAACTCCAAAGTATTAATAATGACAAATTCATTTAATTCATTCGTAGAAGAGAACATAACTCCAGCCAATATGGCAGGTATGGGACCAGTTGCACTTCCAGTTGATGGAGCAGACGGTTCTCGTGGATCAGGAGATGTTCCTGCTGGAAAAGGCGATGCTGAAGAAGAATTTAAGAAAAGAAAAAAAGAAAGAGAAGCAATGCTAAAAAACGAATCACACATAAAAAGTTTTGAAGCTTTTTCATTTGACTATGAAGGAACAGATATTAAAAATCCATTCACGGACGAAACTGCAAGAATGGATGTAGATCCAAAGCAGTATTATGGAAAGGAATATGCTAAGTCAGATATTAAAAAGATCATTGACGCAAGCGAAGAGTTTATTAGTAAATACAACGAATGGAAGGAATATCAACCATTAGATGCAGATGAAGATATGCATGCTGATTATGGAGAATTTGTTAAAGCATCTCTAGAAAAACTAAATGTATTAGTTAAGAAATTAGGATAATTTAAGTATCATCGAATTAAACTAAATAAGAGCCCACTAGATGTGGGCTTTTTTTATGAAAAAAAGTGAGCCAGGATTTTTTTATGTCAAATATTTGTGGTATATTAGCAGTATATGAATGAGTTAAAGTGCAAAAATATAATTGAAGAGGTCTATGATGATATAAAAAATCACTATGGTAGATCTAAGTATCAACATGAATTCCCAGAAGTTGAGCTTCACCATAACATTTATGTTAGAATAACAGGATGCGAAGAAGCCGAAGGTGATTGTGATCCAGATGCAGAATACGATAGGCAAGAAAATAAAATAGTTGTATATTATCCTAAAGCTGAAAATAAAGAATGGGTAATCTCAACATTATTGCACGAATATACACATTATTTACAGGACGGAGAAGAAATGCAAAGAATGTATGACGAAGATGGATATGAATACGACACTCATCCATTTGAGTTGGAAGCTATCGCTGCAGAAAAAGATTGGAAACTTTTTATAAAATAAGTCACTCCAGATTTTTTTATGTCAAATATTTGTGGTATATTAGTAGAGTAATTAAAAGAGTAATAGAAATGAAAAAAATCAAAGCAAAATTATTGACTTACTTATTTACCGATTGGGTAAAGTCAGAAACTGATGTTGAAACGTTGATCATGACAAGAAACATGATAGAGCAACGTAAGAATAAAATAACTGGACACACTCCGGTTTTGGGTTTTAGAATGCATGGTACAACTAATATTAAATAATATGAATTATAAAAGATTTAACAGACACGATTGCTTTACTTCAGAAATGAGAACAATGACAATGGATGTCATTAACGCAACAGAGGACGATTCATTAACAAACATGTCATACGGACTTTTTGATGGATATTTATATGATGATTTACTGCCAAGGGCAATTAAGCTTGGTGTAAGTAAAGAAATAGAAAATAAAATCAGAGGTTTAAAGAAAGCAATTGAAATGTTTATTCAATTGACAGATAAAGAAACTAAAATTATATAACATGAATACATTTGATAAAATTAAAATAGTTAAAGAAGCTGTACAAAAATTCTTTGATGATAGTGCAGAACAATTTATACATGATAATGACATCATTTCATGGGAAGAAAATCATATCGTAACAACCGGTACACAGATCATGTGCAAAAAATGGAATGTCAATGACATGGGAGGAGGATTTGTCCAATCAGTCATAGACAATGATTTAAGCAAAACAATGGCTTCAGCTGACAATATCAATATGCACGCTGTCAGATTCTACTGTGCTATGATTTATAACGTATCTAAACCTAAACGTATATAATGTTAGGAAACTAGCACTTTGCAGCCATCAGCACGAGTGCAGCACTAAAAGAGTCGAATAAATAATTAAACAAATTATACTTTGTGTGTATAATAACTAAATAAATCACATGTCTAAAAATAAGAAATCAAACATTCTATCTGAAGCTAACGACATCGTAAATAATCGTTCTGAAGAAAAATCACGCCAATATGGCCCATTCGAAGAAGGTATGAGACGCGCAGCAATGATATTCAATGGCATGACCGGCCAAGATCTTAACGGTTCAGATATGTATGCTGCGCTAGTAGCTTTAAAACTAAGCAGGCATTCATATAATTATAAACAAGATAATTTATTAGATGCAGTAGCTTACTTAGGTGCATTAGATAACTATGTAGATAAGCACGGTTATAAAGAAAGTGAAGATCCATTAAAATAAAAGTATGACAGAGTTAACATTTTTTACAGAACAGGAAACCGATAAGTCGATTAAAGTCGGCATTTGTGCATTGGTTGGTAAAATTAGCCCAAAAATCTCATCGCATAAAGGTGCATGGGCACACATGCTATTAAATCAATTGCAAAATGCTGGTTTTGAAAATGCAGAAGTAATCACATCTAATCAAACTGATTGGAATGACTACGACGCAATTCTAATTGATCACGGTATGGAATTCAAAGGCACCTTCAATATATTTGGAGGATCTAATGATGATTTATATCATCAACTAATGAGGTTATTTACACCAGTTAAAATGTATTCTTTACATCATGCCATGCCAGATATTGGTAACTTAATTAAAACAAGACTAAAAGCTGGTACAGATTTGTTTAAAACGCTTGAATCTAGAATTGAAGAAGCTACAGAAATCTGTATGGAAATACAAAAGATTGATCATATTGAAAAAACTGAAAAATTATGTTTTGGCGATAGTCACTCTTTTGGAATGTATCAAGCAGGATATATGTGTCAAAGGCACGATGGATTAACAATGCACGGTGCACTTAAGCGCGGTTTACAAAGTTATGTTTATCCATGGATAAATGAACTTACAGTTTACATGGGTAATATTGATGTTCGACATCACCTAATGCGTCAGTCAAATCCAAGCGCTGCAGTTAAAGTACTTATAAAAAGATATGAAGAAGAACTTATTGGATTAGGTATTAGTAATATTGAAATTGTAAATGTTTTACCTATTGAAAACGAAAGTAGACCTTTACCAAAAACAGGGTATTATAAAGGAACACCTTTTGCTGGGACTTGGAATGAACGTACAGAATTAGTTAAAGAAATTAATGCCGGAATAGAAGACATGGCACAAAGAAATAACTGGAAGGTCTATAAACATTCAGAAGTTTATTTTAATACTAAAGGTGAATTAACTTTCGATGTAATGGAAAAACCCAAGTCCGTCCACATATCTAGAGAATACTATAGATGGAATATGGAAAAAAACGAAGCAAATAAAAATTTAATTAAACAAACACTATCTTTATTTTAATGAAAGCAGACGAAAAATTCAACATAGAAATTACCTACAACGAATCAGGTAAAACCGAAAACATAGTAATAGAAACCAAAGACATAGAGTGGTCAATGACACAATTTCAAAGAAATAGACCATCGTTTAATTGGAAAATTATAGATTGATATGCAGATATCTCCAAATGAAATAGCTAGAATAGCACAAATAGCATTTGTTCTAGAACCTATAGCTAATAAACCTGGATTAACAACTAGATACACCGATAAGAATAAAAACTTAAAGCTAGAAAACTTCCTAGTTGCCGGTATTAATACAGGAGATTCATTTAGAGAATTAGCAAAACGAGTTTACGAATCCAAAGATTTACCAATAACATATGATATTGCACTACAAGCTCAAAAAGATTCATTTAAAAATAGAATAGGTAGCAGACTTATATACGGTGGTATAATTAGTTTATTTCCATTGATTATAACACAAACACATATCCGGTCAACTGATCCATACCAAATCTTAAGCAATGTAGAAGGTGTATTAAAACAAACACACAGAGAAGATGCAGTATATCTTCAAGAATTAGAAAACTATGCTTATAGTTTTGGGTTTAATCACAAACAATATATGTTTGATGTAAAGGATGAATATGAAAATATATGGGATTATTTAGAAAAAGATTTGGTCTCAATAGGAGAATTAACAAATCCGCAATGGAAAGATAGAGCCAAAACAGGATCATCGAATAAAGAAATATTGAATGGATATCCTATTGTAAAGGGCATGTTAGATCTTTATTATGACACTATAAAAAATAAACCATGGCGAGGAATAAGCCAAACAACAGAAGAAATAGATTTCTTAATAAGAAGAGAATTTCCAAATGCACACATTCAGTGGTTAGCAGATCTACATGTATGTTTGATGTATTTGATCTTATGTCATGACAATAAAGATTTTTTTGTATAAAATAAAAAACAATGAACATAACAACAACCAAATATTACGATGAGTTCTTAAGATATTTTGAGCTAGCCAAAAAACAGCAAGATTTAAGTAATCTTGGTCATGTTCCACATGCAGAATCAAAACTAGATGACGAACTAATGCATCACATAGAATTATATGATGTCGTAGAACGTAAATATGCTGGATTTTCCCAAATAATTAATGACTGTTTTTATGGTTGGAATTCAGATCATCCATATTGGTCAAGAATGGAAGCTGGATTATATACACCTCAGCGAATGGAAGTGGCTACTAATTGGAATTCTAAGAGAGACGAATTTGGACTAGAAGAATGGCTTTACATCTTTATTCTTCACAGAGTATGTGGCTCAGCAATTAATTATGCAACTAAACCATCAGGATATCACAACACTATTTTATTTAATTTACATGAATGTGAAACTATAGAAGAAATGTGTGAGGTGATCAAACATCATCCTACGCCATTTTACACTTCAGTTGGTTATCAATTTCCAGCATTTCCAAAACCACCAAAACCAGAAGTTAATGAAGATTCGTTTGTAGGCATGTCTAGTTTTACAAAACCAGAATATGTGTATAAAAGAGGTGGAGATTATTTCTTGTGTGAATTTGCGCCAAGAATGGCCAGAGACATGGCAAACTTCTTAAGAGAAGGTGATAAAAAAGACTTAAGAGAATTGGGTGAATGGATGTTTAAGTGGAATGCAGATAATGGCTTAAGAGCTTATAGATTTCAATATGCTGCAGTTATTGCAGATGTTTGCGATTGGTACCCAGAATTTATGAATAGAGAATCAATGTTCTATTATGGTACTAACGCAGTAGAATGTATTGGTTATCTTGCAGATCCTGTAGAAAAGAAAGGTAAAAAGTCTGAAGAGTTTCTAGACGCAGTAATGACAAAGATTTATGAAGACACTGGCTCACTTCCATATAATGCAGAAGATGTAGCGTGTGACTTTATTAGATGGATAGAAAATTATTTAAGACCTGGAAAGGATTATGCACATATAAATATGGACACTTTGTGGAATTCGTCCGCTATTAAAGATCATCCATATGGTAGACAAAAGGCTATGTTAGATTTAGGTTTAGTAAAGACATTCAATGACATGACTCAATTTCCATCTGATGATAAAGTATTGCAAAGCGCAGGCGTATCAGTTGAAGAATATAAAAAAATGGTAGCAAAAACATGAGCGAGAAAATAAAAATAAAAGAAGTCAAACCAAAAATTAAACAAACACCAGATCAAGGTGTTTTGTTTACGTTTGATGATGATGTCAATCAAGAATACAGTAACATCACTTATGATGGAACTAATACAGATATAAAATTTAAGAAAAAGAAGCCTGCAGAAAGTTGGATGAAAGATTGGTCAGAAGAATTAAGATTAGCTAAATTCTTTGAATTCTGTCATGAATTTGATAAACGAGAAGATAGGTTACTATTAGAAGATTATCAAATATTTTCCCATAGGTTACACTGGCATGAACATCCTTATTGTTATATGATGCAACATGAGACAGATCTAGAAAAATTACTTTATTATACTATTGTGTTTTCATTCTCTAATGAGCATTGGGGAACCATTACTAAATTAATTAATCAAGGTGAAGAAAAGACCAGGGCGCATTTTGTAGAAAACAGACATGCTAGGAATGATTTATTTCAGATATATTATCCTAAGGGTACAATAGTTAAAGATTGGTTAATTGAAGGACCTAAAAAAGCAGCTAAAGATATGGCTCATATTCTAGAAGATCTAGAAAGGCCATATACAATGATGGAGTTTGCTAAATTATTAGAAGCTTATTTTAAAGAACATCAAAACTTTAGATCACCTTTATATCCATGTAAAAACACAGCAAGATATGTAGCTATGAGTAGACCAGATCTTGTTGATCCTGAATCTATTTTATTCGGAGGTACCGGACATTTCGATGGCATGCAACAAATATTTGGTGGAGTTAATCTTAATGGTAAAGTAAAATATTCTATTGACTCAGATGGTCAATTTATTGCAGAGAATAAGCATGCTGAAGAATGGCTAAGACAAATGGATGTACTTGTAAATCATCCAAACAATCCAATGGAAAGTCAAAAGTATTTAAATGTAGAAGATAAAACATGTTTCTTCTATAAACACATTGCAATTAGCCATGGAATAAAATCACCAACAAAAAGAATTCCATATACATGGATATTTGATGGTAAATTTAATTTAGCTAAAAATCCAGATAAAGAAATTAATGTTAACGCAGACACTACTCGACATTTATGGGGTAGAGATTATCCAAACGAATAAAATATGGCACACGATAAACACACAACAAGTTCAATGAATCAAGATTTAAATCTTATGATGCCTAATAGACAGGCATGGTTAGATTTAGCAGGAGATTGGCAAGATCCACTAGATGATCCAATTATTGTGAATCACGAAGGATTTAATGTAGTAAGAGATGATATGATGGGCTTTGGATCTAAATGTAGATTTGGAGATATTTTAGTACAGAAAGCACCGACTGATACATTAGTATATGTACAGCCAAGATTTGGATTCGCAGGAATTTCTCTTGCATATTTAGCAAAAAAATACAATAAGAAATTAGTGCTATTTATGCCATCGGGTAAAGTAATATCAGATCATCAAGCCATATGTATTGAAAGAGGAGCAACACCTAAATTTAGAAGAATTGCAGCAATGCCTAATTTAAATAGAATTGCAAAACAATGGGCAGAAGATAACAACGCTACGTTTATTCCATTAGGACTTAAACATGAGTTAGTAACTGCAGCTGCGGTCAAAGTTGCATATGATGTAGCAGAAAAACACGGATATCCAGAAGAAGTATGGTCAGCAATATCTACCGGTGTTTTATCTAGATCTTTACAAATTGCATGGCCAGATGCTGAATTTAATGCAGTTGCGGTTTCTAGAAATATTCAAAACGGTGAATTAGGTAGAGCTAAAGTTTGGTCACATCCTAAAGCGTTTGCTTCGGATGTAAAACCAGAATTTGCCCCTCCTTTTCCATCAGCAATGAACTATGATGCAAAGGCTTGGGAATTTATGGTTAAACATGGAAATCAAGGAGCTTGGTTTTGGAATGTAGGTGGACAGCCTTATCCAGAATCAGAAGAAACTAAAGAAAAAACGAATTCAAAAAGAGAATGGGGAGAAGTTTTAGAAATAGACAAATAAAAACTGAAACTATCTCGAATAAGATCATAGAAATAATATACAAAAAAAGAACATGGCGAACATAGACAACAAATGCGCAGATCTTGATATTCAAGATTATCACAAAGATACCAAAGATACATTTGGTTTACTCTTTGACAAACAAAAGGAATTACAATCTAGATTAGGTTTTGACTTTAAGGGTTGGAGCATTAAAGAGATCGCAGATTTCTGGATGGTGAATAAACATGCAATGAGCGATGAGCTTAATGAAATGTTTGATGCACTTGGAGGAATTAATGACGGTATCGGTAACGCAGGTTGGAAATATTGGAAAAAGGATAATACTAAGACTCCTGAAATGAAAATTGAAGATCTTAGTGAAGAAGACAAATTAGAGTTATTTTATGAGTGGATTGACGGTCTTCATTTTTATATGAACTTTGCAATTTCAATTGGTATGACAAGTAAAGACATTGTTAACTTGTACATGGCAAAGAATGCAGAGAATCACGACAGACAAGAACGAGGATATTAATCAACCAACACACTCAATAACATGCTATTAGATATAGAGCAAAAAGAAAACGAAGTCATAATCAGCTATTACGATAAAGAAGGCAAAGTATCATTTAAAAGATATTCTGTTAACAAATTTGAAAATTGGGTAGTCACTGAAGAAAAGGATCGTTGGAAAGATATTAAATTTAGAAACTGGGATAATCGCCCAATTAAGAGATCTATCTCAAGAAGTTTTAATAAATTTAGTTTGCTTTATTTTATGGATTCTCTACCGCAGAAGGATCAAGATGAAATCTTCGAATTTAATATGCCACGTACATATTTTGTGGATATTGAAACTGAAATTGTAGATGGTTTCCCAAAAGCAGAAGAAGCTAAAACCAGAATTCTATCATTCTCTATCATTACACCTGAACGTAAAGCAATTGTTTTAGGTTTAGAAGATATGAGTTCAGATCAAATCAAAAAGATTGAAGATGATACCAACGCTCATTTTAAAGACTATGATCAGGATTGGGAATTCAGTTATTACAAGTTTGATGACGAGTATAACATGGTATATACATTCTTACATAAGTTTCTACCTAAGTTCCCAATGATGACTGGTTGGAATTTCATCAACTATGACTGGCAGTATATAGTCAATAGGTGTAAAAGATTACAAATAGACCTGACTGACGTGGCAATCACTGGATCTTTAGATAGAAACGATAGTAGACCATTACACATGGGAATATTGGATTACATGCAGTTATATGATAAATATGATAGATCTGTTGCTGTAAAAGAATCTAATTCATTAGATTTTGTATCTAGTGCAGTATTAGATGTTGCAAAGATTAAATACACTGGTGGTTTACAAGAATTATATGAAAATAACTTCCAAAAATATATTTACTATAACGTGGTTGATTCATGTTTAGTATATTATATAGATAAACAACTTAGATCAATGGAAGTACTATTGACATTAGCAACTATAACTAGAATGCCACTTTATAAAGCAGCATCTCCAGTGGCAGTAACGGAAGCGCTTATAGCCAGAAAGCTAATTGGTCAAAATAAAAAAATTGGAATGGAATGGAATAAAGAAGATGCAAAGAAAGACGGTAAATTTGAAGGAGCATTCGTTAAACAACCTATTGTAGGTTATTACTCTGGAGTTTCAGCGTTTGATTTTGCATCTCTATATCCATCAATTATGCGTCAATTTAATATATCTCCGGATGCATTTGTTGAACAAGTAAATGAAATGGATATTCCAGAAAGAAGAAAGGACAAGGATGTAATTGTCTGTGAAAACGGAGTTGTTTATAAGAAAGAAGATAGTATTCTTAAAAAGATATTGGCTGATTTATACAGTCAACGTAAAGAATATAAAAAGACTTCTTATGAATATTATGAAAAAGCACATGAACTTGAAAAAAAATTAAAGTCCTAAATTTAGAAAATATGAATAATAGTATGATATATAATATCACTAGCAGCGCTGCTATTATTCTTACATACATCTAAATTATGGATTAGACTGGGTCTTAAATAAAGACCCATTGTAGTCTCAACTGGATTCTGTAAAAAAAATTAAAAAAAATAATAGCAATATGTCAAATCTCTTTAAAGAACGTCTAGAATACAAGCCGTTCGAATACCCTGAATATTACACCGAAGGCTGGCTTAAGCAAGCTCAAGCTTTTTGGTTACACACTGAAATCTCAATGCAAGGTGATGTAAAAGACTGGAATGAAAACTTAATGCCACATGAAAAGAACTTAGTAGGCAATATTCTTTTGGGTTTCGCTCAAACCGAATGTGCAGTATCTGATTACTGGACAAATATGGTTACTTCTTGGTTTCCTAAGCATGAAATTAGACAAATGGCAATGATGTTCGGATCACAAGAGACAATTCATGCTGTTGCATATTCATATCTTAATGAAACTTTGGGTTTGGAGGATTTCGCAGCATTTCTTCACGAACCTGCAACTGCTGAAAAATTTGAATTCTTAACTTCAACAACAGCAGATTACACACATGAAGATTTACAAACAAATCCTGTAGCAAGAAAAGAAGTAGCAAGATCATTGGCTATTTTTAGTGCATTCGCAGAGGGCGTTTCATTATATTCATCATTCGCAGTGCTTTACTCGTTTCAAATGAGAAACTTGTTAAAGGGTATTGGACAACAAATGAAATGGTCAGTAAGAGACGAATCATTGCATAGTAAAATGGGATGTCAGTTATTTAGAGAAATGTGTAATGAATATCCTGAATTACCTGAAGAGATTCACACAGATGTACTTAAAGCTGCAGAATATATGGTTGAAATGGAACACAAGTTTATTGATAAAATGTTTGAGCAGGGAGATCTTGCAAATATGGAAGCAGAAAATCTAAAACATTTTATTATTAAAAGAGCTAACGAAAAAATCGCTGAATTAGGATATAAAGAAGGTCCATTTATGGAATTAGATAGTGAAAAGGCTAGTCATTTAGATTGGTTCTATCATTTAACAGGCGGACATACACACACAGACTTTTTTGCTATCAGACCTACTGATTATGCAAAAGCAGGAGAAGACGAGAATTGGGACGAGGACGACTTATTCGATTAATATAAATAATAAAAATGAACAAAGAAGATAAAGTAAATTACGGAGCGTCCTTAGGTTGGGAGCTAGGTGTAGATTTCCCAACATGGGGAAACACAGAGATATATGTTAAAACAATAAGCAAAGGATATTGTTACCAAGATGAAACGCCTAAAGATGCATACTGGAGAGTTGCAACTACAATTGCTAAAAGATTAGGTAAACCTGAACTTGCATCGAAATTCTTTGATTATATATGGAAGGGTTGGTTAAATCTAGCCTCACCTGTGCTTTCAAATACTGGATTAGAAAGAGGTTTACCTATTTCATGTTTTGGTATTGATGTTGCGGATTCAATTCACGATATTGGTGCTAAAAACCTAGAGATGATGCTACTTGCCAAACACGGTGGTGGTGTAGGTACAGGAATTAATCAAATTAGACCAGCAGGTGCAAAAATTACAGGAAACGGTACATCAGATGGAGTTGTACCTTTTTGCAAAATATTTGACTCTACAATACTTGCCACTAATCAGGGTTCTGTTCGTAGAGGAGCAGCAAGTGTTAATATTGACATTGAACATGCTGATTTCTGGGAATGGCTAGAAATTAGAGAACCTAAGGGTGATGTCAATAGACAATCATTGAACTTACACCAATGTGCAGTAATTCCAGATGGTTTTATGCAAAAGGTTGAAGCTGGTGACAAAGAATCTCGTAAAAAGTGGGCTGCGCTCTTAAGGAAGCGTAGATCTACAGGAGAGCCATACATTATGTATAAGGGAAATGTCAATAGAGCAAATCCAGAAGCATACTCAAAGAATGGATTAAAAGTCTATATGACTAACATTTGTTCAGAGATTACATTACATACAGATGAGAATCACTCATTTGTTTGTTGTCTTTCTTCTGTAAACTTAGCTAAGTACAACGAGTGGAAAGATACTGATCTTATTTACACAGCAACTTGGTTTTTAGATGGCGTCATGGAAGAGTTTATTCAAAAGGCTAAATTCATGAGAGGATTTGAAAATTCAATTAGATCTGCAGAAAAGGGTAGAGCACTAGGACTTGGTGTATTAGGATGGCATACATATTTACAAGAAAAGAACATTCCATTTGATTCTTTATCGGCTCAATTCGAAACACGTAAAATCTTTTCACAATTAAAGATAGAATCTGAAAGAGCATCAAGAGATCTAGCTACAGAATATGGAGAACCATTATGGTGTGTAGGAACTGGAATGAGAAATACTCACTTAAGAGCTATTGCCCCAACAGTAACTAATTCTAAACTTAGTGGTAATGTTTCTCCAGGCATTGAGCCATGGGCAGCAAATCTACTAACAGAACAAACAGCTAAAGGTACTTTTATTAGAAAGAATCCGACACTGGAACAAGTTTTAGATACAATAGGTAAGAATACTAAATCAACATGGGATAAAATCCTAGAAGACGGTGGATCAGTATTAGGATTACCATGGATTGAAGAATATTTTGTCTCATCATTTTCAGACAATGAAGGAACTTCAGGTATTCAAAAGCCACTAACTAAAAAGCAATTAGAAAAACTACCAACATTAGAACAAGCTGATTATATTCCAATGTCTGATGTATTTAGAACCTTCAAAGAAATTAATCAATTAGATCTAGTAAGACAAGCAGGTATTAGACAACAATACGTTGATCAAGCTGCAAGTTTAAATCTAGCCTTTCCAAAAGAGGCAGAACCTAAATTTATTAATCAAGTACATTTAGAAGCATATAGAAAGGGTGTAAAAACACTCTACTACATGAGAACTGAATCAGTACTTAGAGGAGATATTGCTGCGGCAGCTACAGATCCAGATTGTGCTGCATGCGATGGATAAGAAATAAAGGTGTGGTTAAATCCACGCTTTAGGACCGGGATAGTTCTCGGAACGAGGCCAGACGTATCGCTACTGTCTGGCCTCACTTTTTTGTCACCAATTATCATATTAACAATTAAATGTTAATTATTTTAGATAAAATGTGAAACCTTTTTTATTTAGCAGGTATAATAGTCCAATTAACAAAGAAAAATGAACACAACTTCATTATACTTATTAACAAAGACTGCTAAAAATAACAGCAGCACATCTATCTTTACTCCTAGAACTGTTATCACAGACTGATAGATTTATTTTAACCAAAACATTTTAATATGAAAAATTTTATTTTAACATTAGCCCTTGCGGCTTTGACAACATTCGGTGCTAATGCACAGAATACAAAAGGTGACTGGTACGTAGGTACTGGCGATATTGCTAACACGGCTTGGACTGAATTATCAATCCAACCAACAATCGGATATGCATTCTCGGACAACTATATGGTTGGAATGAGTGTTGCACAAGCTGACTCAACTGAAGACATGGTCTTAGGTCTAGAAGGAAGATATTTCCATAAAGGATTCTTTGGATATGTAGCACTAAACGATTTTGATTTCGATCAACTTCAATTAGGTGTAGGTAAAATGTTCGCATTCCACAAAGGATCTATGTTTGTAGATCCAAAGATCGTTTACGATTTAGGAATGGAAACAACTAACCTTCAAATCGGATTTGGTTTAAAGTTCTAAACTAAAACTGATTTGGTTAAAAGTTAAGCCCAAGTTTCTAGGATCTTGGGCTTTTTTTATGAAACATTTCGAAGCAATTCTATATAATAATAAATCATTATCAAAAACAAATAATTATGAAACTTAAATTAGATCGTATTGACCAGCATGCTTTAACAGCATTCATCAACCGAGTAAAACCAATCGATTCTTTCATCTACATGAAAATTGCAGACGGAACAATTAATTCAACAGTTTATCTTCCACAAAGAGATGCAGTAAAGCATCATTCTGTAGAAGCTAACACCATTTTTCAAGTAGAAGCATGGCCAGAAACTGACAAAGAAATGAAAATTGCATTCTTTGAAGGAAACAAAGTTATTGAAGCTATTAAGCACTTTGACGCAGACGCAATTAAAGGTGAAATAGAATTCATCGAAAATGACAACGAATTAGTAGCATCTACGCTACGTATTTTTAATGACGAACTAGAAATTACTCTAGCTTGTTCAGAACCATCACTTGGCTTTAAAGATCTTACTCAAGAGCAAATTGATGTAATCTTTGCAAAAGAAGATAGTAAGTTTGACTTTAGCTTTGACACTCACATGATTGGTAAAGTTAAAAACTTATTTTCACTTGACAAAGACGAAACATTTAGTATTAAATCTGATGTTTCAGGTGTAAGTGTAAGTGGTAAATCATTTAGCGTTGTTATCAATCCAGATACAAGCGGAAATGGTGAAGTTACAGTATACAAAAAATACTTAAGCTTGCTTGACAAAGACGAACAAACAGTATATGTTTCAGGATCAAAAGTTGTATTCAACTCAAATGATACAAACACATTACTAACAGTTTCAACTTGTCAAACAGCATAGTATGAATATCGAAGCGCTAGAAAATAAATCTATCGAGGAATTAAATGATAATGAGGCGAAGCTGCTTGTAGATCACTACAAGCAGCTTTCAGCCAAATACACTGCATATGAACAAGCAGTTAAGTTAACATTAAACTCGATATACGGAGCCTTCGGTAATAAGTGGTTCCACTTTTTTAATATTGACATTGCCGAGTCAATTACAAAACAAGGTAAAAATGCAATCCTTTATTCAGAGACTATTCTTAACAAATATGTTAATGATTTTTGGCATAAAGATACTGCAGTACATTCTCACTTTGGAATTAAAGTAAAAGGTAAAATAGAAAAACCATCAGTAATTTATATTGATACAGATTCATGTTATGTACAATTTCAGGATCTATATGAATCTATAATTTGGCCAGAAGAAACAGAGAAGATGGAAATCGATGTGTTTATTTTAGCGCTTTATGGTTTTAGACTTAGAGATTATATTACTAAGTGTATGGAGAAATATGCAGAAAAAAGAAACTCAGATAATTATTTGATGTTTGAATTAGAAGCACTTGCATATAATGGTATTTGGATGTCTAAGAAAAAATACATTCAGAATATTGCATGGGATGATAAATTAGAAATCACAGATAGGCATACTTCGTTAAAGAAAATTAAAACAATCGGATTCGACACTATCCAGTCATCTACCCCTAAATTCGCAAGAGAGAAATTAGTAGAAGCTCTTAAAATCATATTTAAAAGTAGAGTTACTCCAACTGCAGAAGATCTTCAATCATTAGTAGTCTTTATGAAAGAAACTAAAAAGCAATTTAAACTTGCAGATATCGATGAGATCTCTTTTAATAGAAGGACTAACAACATTGACAAATACATTGTTGATGATCAGAAGGAATTTCAAATAGGTCTAAAATGCCCAGCAAATGTTAAAGCAGCAGGATATTACAATTACTTATTGAATAAAAATAAAAAATATAAAAACAAATATAAGGTTATCGGCAACGGTGAAAAACTAAAGATCTACAATTGTAAATCACCAATATCTGAAGTATATGCATATATGCCAGGAGATCATCCTTATGAAATTGCACCAGAAATTGATTACGATACTCAATTTGAAAAAGCAATGATCGATCCTCTTAATAGAGTATTGACAGCAATTGGTCTACAAACACTAGACACTAATCTAATTTACGCATCGTCGTTATTTTAAAAAAAACATTATGACACCAACATTTTACGAAACTATTTTAAGTTTAACAAAGCAAACACCTAATGACATGGAACTAGGTAATGCAGTAAGAAGATTAATTTGGAAATTAGATGCAGCTGAAGCATCAGATCCAAATCAATTAAAAATTAATTTTCCAGAAGAATAACATGCACGTAGAACTAACAGATAGGCAAAAAGAATACGTTGAACAGTATCAATTTATTCTTAATAGAATGGGCCAAATACAAGAGGAGCTGGCCGAGTTAGGATCAGAATCTTCAAGTCTTATTAAAAGGTTACAAGAAATAAGAGAAGCCGAATCTGTAGAATTCCCAAACTCAAACTTGATAGAAAATCTTAAAGAAGCCGACGAATAAGTCGGTTTTTTATTTAGAAACAAAATAGGTTATTGTGATATAACCTTAAACAAAAAGTATAATTACATGGCAAAGAAAGATTTTAGTTTTGAAGACATAAACTCAGAGTTAAAGACATTAAATCCAATGGGATCAATTATGGCTGACTCTACATTTAGTGAAGTTACAGAATGGATAGACACTGGTAACTATCACTTAAACGCATGTGTTAGTGGTTCACTATTTGGTGGATGGCCTAACAGTAGAACATGCTCAATAGCTGGACCATCAGGTACAGGTAAAACATTCTTAGTATTAAACTCTGTTAGAAAGGCAATTGAAATGGGTTACAATGTAATTTATTTTGATTCTGAAGCAGCAGTTGATAAAGATCAAATGGAAAAGTTTGGAATTGATGTAACGAAAGTTAATTACCAACCTATTAATACTGTTCAAGAATTTAGAACATCAGTTACTACACTTACTAGCAAAATGCAAGAAGTAAAACGTAATGGTGGAAAAACACCAAAGATCATGATGATTCTTGATTCTGCAGGTAACTTGGCAACACAAAAAGAAATTGACGATGCAAGATCAGGATCTGAGAAAGCAGATATGACCAGATCAAAGGTTCTAAAATCTATTTTTAGAATTATTATGACTCCACTTGCAGATCTTAAGATACCTTTTATTTTCACTAACCATACATATCAAACTCAAGATTTTATATCAAGACAGGTAGCTGGTGGTGGAACTGGACCAGAATATGCAGCATCTATTGTTTTATATCTAGGAAAGGCACAGCTTAAAGAGTCTAGTGGTGAAAAAGCAGGTATTATAGTAACAGCAAAACCTAACAAAAACAGATTCGCAAAACCACACAATATTAAATTCCATTTACATTTTACTGAAGGCATGAATGCATATGTTGGACTAGAGCAATATATTGATTGGGAAGATATAGGTATTACTAAAGGTATAATTGAAAAAGGCGAGAAAATCCCTAAGGCAACTTCAAGAAATTGGATCTGTAAACATTTAGACAAAACAGTACCTAACAAAGAATTCTTTTCAGAAAAAGTGTTTACTCAAGAAGTCTTAGAGAAAATTGAAGAAAAGATTAAGCACGTATTTAATTACAATACTGAAGAAAGAGAAATAGATTTAGATTCAATATTAGAAGAAGATGCAAATTAACCAGGATAATCTACCCATAAAATACATTATGGGCATTGAAAAAGATTTACCTGAATATCCAACGGGCTTCGATATACTTTACAAAGAGATTCAATTGTGTGTTAGAATGCCAGATAGACATAAGGGCAATTTTACACTACACGCCCTAAAAACATATAGGTTTCAAGAAACAGAAGAATCTAAATTGTTAGATTCTATAAACGATCTAGTAAATTTAGGTATAGTAGAAACAGTAAATACCGAGAAAGGTAAACTTTCTTGGAAAATAATTCAAAATCCATTTCAATGATAACAATATTTGATAATTTTATAAAAGATGAATCGCTTTTAGAAGAGATACGATCTAACTTACCACATTTATTTAATGATCCGGGCGTATACAAGTGGTATGACGGATGGTTTAATAATTCTCCTGTAAATAACACTGCAAAGAAAATAATTAAACAGATATGGGGCGATGGGTGTCCAATAACTGAAATATTCAATATTTCAGGTTTTGAATATTGGACCGGGATTCAAGAAGCTAAAGAAATGGGCGATGAATGGGAAGATAATTTGGAAATGCATTTTGATAAAGATGAAGCTTGGTTTGAAAAAACAGGAGAATTAAAAACACCTATAATCGGTTCTATTTATTATCCAGATCAAGAAGAATTTGAAGGAGGTATGCTAGAAATTTACACTAATGGTGAAGAGAATCCACCTGAAATTGTTTACGCAAAACCAAATAGATTAATAATATTCGACGCAGGAAAAGATGTACATAAGGTTACAGTTGTTACAAAAGGCCAGAGGCTAGCAATTGCCATAAATTTATGGGAAGAAATACCTTACAGTAAACAAATCGGTAAGTTTAACATAGAAGGATAAACAATAATATATGCAATTCGGTCAAGATTTTGAAAAAATATTCTTTAGGTTATCTTTAGTAAAGCCTAAATACTTACAAGCTATTAATAAAGGCTTTTATACATCTGAAGAAATAGATCTATTAAGTTATTTGTCTAATAAGTTTTATGATAAATTCCATGAGACTCCAAGTAAGGATCAGTTATGGTTATTAATAGGCAGACATCCAAGAGCTAAAGAAAAAATCAATGAAGATTTACTAGATTTAATTTTTAAAACGGATCTTGACCAATACGATGAAGAATGGTTAACTACTACAGCTGAATCTTGGATTAAATGGCGCACATTTGACACCACACTAATAGATACTATAGAATTTATTAAGACTACTAAGGTAACACCTGAGAACGCAGATACTGTGATCCAAAAGGTTAAAGGTCTTATTAATGATAGAAACAATATATCATTTAACTCTGATCTTGGATTAGATTTCTTTGATGTTGATGCACATGATCAAAAAGAAACAGAAAAGGTAAGTTCAGGATATAATTTTATAGATAGAATGTTAGGTGGCGGATATGACAAGGGAGGTAATCTTATTGTATATGCAGGTGAGCAAAATATTGGTAAATCAATATACTTAGCAAATGATGCAGCTAATTTTGTAAAAATGGGAACTAACACTGTAGTAATTACTGCAGAAATGGCAGCTCACAAATTTATAAAAAGAATTGGATCAAATTTACTTAGTGTTAACATAGGTGAGTATGCTGAGAAAGCAAAATCCAAAGATCATATTAAAAGAAGGTTAGAAACAGTGGGTGATGGATTCACACCGCCTGGACAATTATTCATTAAGCAAATGCCAACATCACAGGCTACCGTATTAGATATTGAAGCATATGTTAGCCAAATTGAAGAAGAACGTCAAATAAAAATAGGTGCAGTGGTAATTGACTATATTAATATCCTTGCCAATTATAGAAATCTAAATACTGAAAATACTTATATGAAGATTAAGCAAATTGCAGAAGATCTTAGAGCTATGGGTATTAGGAATGATTGGTTAATAGTTACTGCAACACAGATAAACAGAAATGGCTATAACTCTTCAGATATTTCAATGACAGACATTGCAGAATCAGCTGGACTTTCTCATACAGCAGATATAATGTTTGGTATTATTCAAGATGATTTAATGAGAGCAAATTCAGAGTATTGGTTAAAGGTCTTAAAAATCAGAGATGGTGAAGGTAAAGGCACTAAATGTAAATTGAATATTAATTGGAATTACATGAGACTTATCGAGACCGACGACATTACTAATTCAAACTTACACGGAATATAAAAAAATACTATGGCAGCAAACGACAAAATATTTAACAATTCATTCGACGCACCCGACTTCGAATTAACAGACATAACCTTTGATCTAGATCCTAATTTTAAGGACAATAGGGATGAAGAAATAAAAATTCACTTCGACATGATCGCTACTAAGATCCATGGGTTAATAGAATCATCTAGATTTAAAAGCTTTAATAAAGTAGATGATTTAGGAAGATGTAATAAACTAAAGAAATCAGATATTAATGATGTGTACGGATATATCTCGGATGAGATGGCTGCTAAATTTAGCCGTATAGATCTATTCAGTGAACTTTGTGTTTATTTCGACATTAACCCAACCAAATTTTATAGCTCGCTCTCTAATGTATACAAAGAAGATCTTATACAAGAATTAGATAAGAAAACAGGAATTTTAGGAAAAAAGAACATTAATAAATTATTTTAATGATTGATCAAAAGACGTTAGGTCAAGAGGTCAATAGAGTTTGGGTTCTTGGCGATTTGCATTTTGGCGTAAGAGCCAATTCAATGGAGTGGCTAGATATTCAAAAAGATTTCTTTGAGAATTTATTTATACCTACATTAAAAGAACATGTAAAACCTGGAGATGTCCTAGTACAAGTAGGTGATACATTTGATAATAGACAATCAATCAATATCAAAGTATTAAATTATGCAGTTAATCTATTTGAAAGACTAGGTGCAATATTGCCAGTCCACGTTATATGTGGTAATCACGATATATGGGCTAAAAAATCGAATGAGATAACATCGATCGATAGTTTAAAATGGATTCCTAATGTTCAGATCTATAAAGAACCTGAATTATTAAATTGGAATAATAGAAAGGTATTAATGATGCCATGGAGAAGAGACGCAGAACATGAAACACAAACTCTAGCAGATTTTCCACAAACAGATATTGTATTTTGCCATTCTGAAGTTAAGGGCATTTATCTTAACGCTAAAGTTAAGAACGAACATGGTACAGATTCTAATGTATATGATAAATACACACGAGTATACTCAGGACACATCCACTTTAGACAAGAACGTGGTAAGTTATTAATGGTTGGAACACCATATCAGTTGACCAGATCTGACGCAAATAACTCTAAGGGCTTTGATCTTGTAGATTTATCAAATATGGAAGAATCATTTTTTGAGAATTATATTTCCCCTAAATTTCTTAAGTATAATGTAACACAATTATTTGACATTACTTTAGGAACATTTAAATCACAAATTAAAAATAACTTCGTTGATCTATTTGTACCTAGCCAGATAGCTACGACAAATGCGCTTAGTCAATTGATTAATAAAATACAACATATTAGTCGTAAATTAGAGCCAAATATTTATCAAGAAGAAAATTACATTGATAAAGACTTTCATGACATAGAAGAAATAGAAGAGATGTATAAAAATTACAATATCTTGAATCTATGCGACATGTATGTTGATAGTATAGGCGATGACGAAGAGATGAAACAAAAGCTTAAAGCAAAGTTAAAACAATTGTACACTCAATGTGCATACAACTACGATACTGAAGCATGAGAATAGATTTTATAGAATTTAAGAACTTCGCAAGTTATGGAAACCAATTACAGAGAATAGACTTTGAAAAAACAAATTCAGAATTATTCTTAACGCTTGGTAAAAACGGTGATGGTAAAACTACTATTGCTAACGCCATGATATATGCTCTTTATGGTAAAGTAGAAGGTGTTAAATTATCAGATTTACCAAATAGGATTAACAAAGAACTTTATGTACGTATAGGTTTAAAATGTGGTGCACTACACATAGAAATAGAAAGAGGTTTAATGCCAAATAAATTTAGTGTTAAATTAAATGGAGTTGAATTTGATAAAGCAGGTAAAAAATCTGTACAAGACTATTTAGAAGAAGAAGTATTTGGTATTCCATATCATGTGTTTAAAAACATAATTATTTTATCAGTAAATGATTTTAAATCATTTTTAACGATGTCTAATCAAGATAAAAAACAAATTATCGATAAAATGTTTGGTTTTTCTATTCTTAACGATATGCAACGTCAAATAAAGGACGAGCGTAGACAGGTTAAGATGGACATTGATTCATATGAAAGTGAACTTAATGAAATAATGAATTCTATTGGCTCCGTTAGAGGCAGACTAAACACTCTTTTAGAAGAATCAAATACTGCTAATAAATCAAAAATAGAAGAATTAAAAACAAATTTATTATCACTAAAGTCTAGTGTAGAATCATTAGACGCAGAGCGAACAAGTGCTGAAGGTGAAATGAATGCATTTAATACACAATACAACGATAAACATTCTGACGCTAAAGATATTAAAAGAGAAATAGATTATCTAAATAAAAAACTCAAACTATATGAAAGTGGTCATTGTCCAACATGTGAAACCAAATTAGATACCGAATGGCATGATAACCAAAAGTGTGAATTTGAAGAAAATATCAAAACCAATATGGACAGTATCAAATCTCTTAAAACAGAGATGGATGTTTTATCAGAAAAAGTAACAGGTGCAAGAGAATCAAAATTAGAATTAGAAGGACAAATTTCAGATCACAAAGTTACGATGCGAGGCCTTAAAGGTGAATTAATGAAATTAAAGAGTACTTCGGGTGGTAAAGACTTTGATCATTTAAGAAATCTTATTACAGAGTTTGAAGAAAAAGAAGCCACTAAATCCAAAAGCAAAGACACATTAAATGGTGACTATAGTTTTATGGAAGTAGTAGAACAAATATTAGGAGAAGATGGTGTGAAGAACTTAGCTGTTAAAACTATTTTACCAGGTCTTAATACTAATATAGCTGCTATGGCTCAAACCATGCACTTACAATTTCATATTAGATTTGATGAAAAGTTTAATTGTATTATTAATCACTTAGGTGAAGATATTAATCCAATGACATTATCTACTGGTGAAAGAAAGAAAGCAGATTTTATTATCATCATTGCAATCATTAAGATATTAAAATTAAGATTTCCACAATTAAATATGCTGTTCTTAGACGAGTTGCTATCTTCAGTAGATCATGATGGTGTCTATAATATTCTTAAGATATTAAATCAAGTTATTAAAGAAAACAAAATAAATACATTTGTCATAAATCACACAGTACTGCCACATGAAATCTTTGATAAAAAGATTCAGATATACAGAGAAAATGGCTTTTCAAAATTATCTATAGAAAGCATAGAATAATATTATGATATATAGAATAACTATTAAATATATAATTTAACTAAGTGGCTACGTATAATCTTAAATACAACAAAGACGATAGTGTTATCAGACATATTATTATAGGTCTATTAGCAGATCTTAATAGTAAATTAAGTTTTAAAAGACAATTAAGCAACGATAATAGAGTTATCATTGATGTGCCGTTTTTTTACTCGGTAAGTGGTGATGAGAACTTTTTAAAAGATGCCTTTTTATTTTCTAATGCTAACGGAATTGGATGTGATCCAGATGGAGAATATGCAGATGGAAATTATGATAAAGTACCAAGGGGTATTGTAAACCTAACTTCATTCGCAGTAGATCCTTCTAAACTAGTTAATAAAAGAAATTTAGGTAACTATAACAGGATCAATGACGAAGGATTTATGGAAGGTTTTGTTGCAGAATTTCAAATGATTCCAGTTGTCGTCGGTGTCGATATTGAAATTTTAGTTTCTAGCCAGTTAGATTTATTTAAAGTAACTGAAGCATTAATTAAAAAAATGTATAAGGCTAATTTCTATCATGTAGATGCTGGACATATTGAAGACGGAACTTATAGAATAAGCTCTCAATATATGATGCCAGATGATTACACACAAGAAAGACCAGTTGAATATGGTTTTGACGATAAGGGTAATCATAAAGTAACATTCTCGCTAGAGATAAACTCATTTCTCCCTGACTTTAATTTTGAAGAAGATCAAATTAGAAAATACACTACAGATTACTTTGCACTTGGTGCAATTGGCGATTATGTAGATCCTAATGGATTTATTTCAGGTGTACCAATTGGTCACATATATTGTGATAATGGAACAGGTGCAAAATGGGAATATAATGGAACAGCTTGGGTTCAAATAGGTTTATGTGGAGATGACGAGAATCAAACACTTGGTGAGAAACTAGAAACAAAAGAAGAGGTTGTTAATATAACCAGAAGAAGAAAACAAAGCAACAGAATGTTTACTCTTGGTAACTCTTCGATAAACTTAGAAGATAAACTAACAGATCAAGAAAGAACAATGTTAGGCGATAATTATAACGTCACAGGGCGTGACTTACCATTCGAAGAATAAAAGAATGATATATAAAGTAAATAAAAAATCTTAAACAAGATGGCAAAATTAAATAAAAACATTATTTCACCAGTATTAGAGCATACAAACGGGTATGTTTTCAATGTTGCTGGCCAAAATTTCAAAGTAGTTGGAAGCCACATAGGTATGTTCAATGAATCAAATTCGGCTTTCGCAGATTTACTTTCTGGTCAGAAAATGTTTAACATCAGTGAAACCACTGTTGATTTCATATATGACTATAATAGAAGAAGCATAGTTTCTTCAATAGACGAAAATGCATTCGATAACTTTAATAAAACACTAGAGGCTCAAGAAAAATTAGCGTTTCTAAAAGAAAGTACTAAAACTGTAAAATTAGGAGGAGGATCTAGCGCAGATGCTTTAAACGAAGCAAAGAATGAAGTGGCTCTTTTAGAAGCATTTCTTTCTACAATGAATAAATCTCCTAGAGGAATAAAGTTTACATACAACGTTAACGAAAATACATATTTTGCAAATAATGTTGAGTTATTAAATCACAGTAATTCTATAGTAGAAACAATCGTGGCTTCAGGTTATATCAAATACCAAGATAAATCGTTATTTAGTTTATTTGAAAATACTTGTAAAAACCACGGATCTTACAAAAGATTAGATTTCTTAGTAGAGTCAAAATCTAATAACATATCTGTTACTACTATGAAAGCAGGGCATAACGTATATGTTTGGAGAATGAATGAAACTACGACTCTTGGTAAATTTAGTAAACTTTTACCAGATACTGCAATAGAATACGTAGCAGAACAGACAGGTGCTGATGTAACGTATTTAGTTGAAGATTTATTAGAATCATTTTCAGAAAGAAGAGAAGCTAAAAGAAATAAGATTTCACTAATGCACGAAATGATTGCTTTCTTAAAGGATCAAAAGGGTAGAATTGCCGAAGCAGATAGAAATCTTCCAGATATTAAAGCAGCTGATAATTTAATTAACACTGAAATCACTAGATTAAGTGAAGAACTTACAGATGCACAAAACGAAGAATTACTTGGACTTTCTGATGGTTATCTAGATGCTACAGTTTCTAGAGAAGCAGAAGGTTTAAAAGAAGGTGATCCTATTAAAGTTGATGCAGTAGAATATGCTTCAGCTGGAAAAGACGACACATTAACTGTTTTTGCAAACGACGAACCTCTTAGAATTGAGAAATTCAAAGTTGCATTAGAAGCAGGTGCAGGAGTTTAATACTCATATATAAATTATTAATTGAAGCCCGTTTGGAAACAAATGGGCTTTTTTGTGTATAAACTTAAACTAAAAGTAATTAAATGCCTAGAAAAAAGAATTACCTCAATAACAAAGATCTTTATAATGCAATAGTAGAATCTAAAGATCAAGATAAGTTAACACCTACCGCAGAGAAGATGTTAATATTACTTGCAGAAAGAGCAATAAATAAATTAACATATGTAAATAGCGACGACAGAGACGATTGTTTACAATTTGCCATGTTAGATTTACTAAAATACTGGCGTAATTTCAACCCTAAGTATACCAACGCATTTGCATATTTTACAGAGATAGCAAAAAGAGGATATGCGAAAGGTTGGAATAAAATACACCCACAAAAATATAAAAACACACTTTCTATGGATAAGATTTCTTCAAAGGATTCTAGCGGAGATGGTGGAATGTTCAATATCTAATGTCAATAAAAAATGTCAAGCCAACTAATAATTCAGGATTTGTACAGGGATATTTTATTCCAACAAACCCAGAAAAATATATTGGCCCGACACCCATTATATACAGATCTTCTTGGGAAAGAAAGTTCATGATAATGTGCGATACTAAAGATAATGTTGTTAAGTGGGCAAGTGAGCCTGTTGAGATCAAGTATATATGGTCTTTTGATAAAAGAGAACATAAATATTATCCCGACTTCTATATGAAAACAAAAACAGAAGAAGGTTTTGAAGAGTTTCTAGTTGAAATAAAACCTGAAGCTCAGATAAAAAAACCACAGCCTCCTAAAAAAAGAAGCAAAGGTGCCATTAAATCATATAAGTTTTTAGCAGAACAGTATGTTAAGAATATGGATAAATATAAGTACGCCAGGGCTTGGTCAGAAAACCGAGGATGGAGATTTATCGTACTTACAGAAAAGTCACTTAAATAATGGGTCAAATTAAAAAGGACATAAAACAATTATCTAAAAATGCCGGTAGCATGAATAAAGCTATTAATGAGGCTAAAAAATGGTTTGACAAAGGCAAGACAAAGAGTATTGCAGATACACGTAGGCCATTTGAACCAGGTAAGATATATGTCTTTGAATATAAAAAACCCAAACACATTGACAGGATCGCATGGTTTGATGCTAATCCTGTTGTTCTAGCATTAGATCCAACAGATTTTGGAAACGATTGTGGCATTAACCTAAACCTTTTACCTCCTAAAATTAAAGAAGATTTACTAGATTTTGTATATGAGCAAATGAAAGGTCAAATAGAAAATCAAAAAAAAGGGGGATCAGCTGACAATGCAAAAAAACAAAGTGAACTTAAGTTTACATATGAAGGCGCAAAGAGATTTTTAAAAGATTATGGTTTTGATTTTGCAATAAGACAGTATATTCCAAACCTTAAATCAAATCAAAAAGTAGTCTCCTATGAAAGTTGGGCGAAGATAGCGATTTTAGACTTTGCAGACATAAACGGTAGCGACTTGAATAAGATCCAGGAAGCATTTAGAAACCACTTAAAGAAATGAGATATATAAAACATAACATAAATTAAAAGTATGGCAGGATTTACAGAAAAAAGAAACGGGCCATTGAGCGTCAATACAAAACCGTTTAGCCTCTCAAGCGCACTTAAAACCTTGAGTAGCTTCGGTATGCGCTATGATGATTTAGTACTTAGACAGTCACAAGCCATTGGTCCAATGGAGGACCAGATCGGTTATGGGGAAATGAACCCATTCGGTTTCGACAACGACGATATTTACGGAGCATTTGCAGCAATGTCAATGACCGATATTAATCTTAAGAAGAACATACCATTCTTTGATAAAGATTATATAAGTAAGAGAGATGAATTAAGAAGATTCTCAACCAACGATGAGATCGAAGATATTTTAGATATTCTTTGTGATGAAACTATAGTATATGATGAGAAGAATTTCTTCGCTCAACCTGAAGTTTTAGGACTTGATATATCTGATAAAGTAAATAAAGACCTTAATAGATATTTCAGACAGATCTATCACTACTTTGGTTTTACAGAAGATCAATCAGCATGGTATTATTATAGAAAATTCTTAATAGATGGTTACTTATCATTTGAGATAATTTATTCTCCAGACCAAAAAGAGATTATAGGTTTTAAAGAACTTGATCCTGTTACGTTAATCCCAGGATATAATAACGACGATGGTAAAAAAGTTTGGGTGCAATATAAAGATGATCCAGTAAAAGAAAGAAAACTTTATGATTCACAGATCATATACATCTCTTATTCGTCTATTACAACAGCATCGAGAGTCTCTTACTTAGAAAGATTAGTAAGAGCATTTAACCTACTTAGAATTATGGAACACACTAGAGTGATCTGGTCTGTTACCAATGCTTCATTTAGAATGAAGTTTATTATCCCAGTTGGTGGTAAATCTAAAACAAGAGCGAAGCAATCACTTTCTCAACTTATGAATTCTTATAAAGAACAAGTAGATTTCGATTGGGACTCAGCTTCTCTTTCAACTGATGGTAAACCAATGCTCCAGTTTAGTAAAGAATATTGGTTACCTTCTAAAGACGGCGATTCACCAGAAATAGAAACACTTGGAGGTGAAGGTCCAGAATTAAATGATACTGAAGCACTTAAATATTTCTCAGATAAATTAAAACATGTATCTAAGATTCCATTTAATAGATTCTTATATGAAGATGGTGGTGGGGAATTTAACCTTGCAGCCGATGGTATGATTAGAGATGAGATTAAGTTTGGTAAATTTATCAAGCGTTTAAGATCTACATTCCAAGAAATATTAGTTAAGCCATTGTATTTACAAATCTGTTTAAAATATCCAGAATTTGTAGATGATCCACAGTTTAAAACTCAAGTAGCTTTAAGATTCAATGAAGAAAACATGTTTGCTGAAATGAAGCACATGGAAATCATGGAAAAAAGACTTGAATTTATTGGATCTATGAGAGATAGTTTAATGACTACTAATCAAGAAACAATGGAAGAAGAATATTACTTCGATCAGGAATACCTAGTTAAAAAATATCTAAAATTGTCTGATGATGAAATTAGATCAAACGAAGCTGCAAAAGCAGCAAAAGCTAGAGAAGAAGCAGAAGAGCCTGAGGCAGAAGACGATGGAATGGGCATCTAAAATAAATTGAATATATAAATTATTATGAAAGTAATTAAAACAATAGAAGCGTTTGCTAAAGAGAAGAACTTCGATAAAGTTATTGAAGCAGCTACAAGAGTGGGCGAGGAATCAAAAGTTTATGTCGATGATATAAGTCTTGATTCTGGAAAAACAGTGGGAGCTGTTGAAATTATCGGAGCTATTGCAGCTTATCCTACAGAGAAAGAATTTAAAAAGTATTTCTATGAGCAATACGGAGAGAATGCATTTGGTGAAGGTGAAATTGAAGTGATTATTAAATATTACAATGACGTCAAAACTGAAGAAGCTGAGGCTGAAAAAGAAGCTGAAAAAGAAGAAGGCGGAGACGGTGAAGAAGGTGGTGAGGATGATCCACTGGCAGACCTCTAAAGGTAATAAGATAATTACATAATAACTAAAGGATATATATTAAAAATAGAAAATCCATAAATATGAAAAAAGCAAAGGATTTGCTAATCGTTGAAATGTCGTCATCGGCTCTGAATGTAACATCATCAGAGGAGAAAGATTATGTTCTCGAAGGAGTATTTGGTCAAATTGATCAAAAAAATAGAAACAATAGAATCTACACTGAAGATGAGTATGTTCCTCAAATTGAGGCTCTTCAGCAGAAAATTGAATCTTCTAAATTGTTAGGTGAATTAGATCATCCACAACAATTTGATACTTCATTGAAAAACGTATCACACATCGTTGAAGAACTTTTTTATGATAAAGAAAGCAAAGAAGTAAGAGGTAAAATCAGATTATTAGATACTGATGCAGGTAGACAAGCTAAAGCATTAGTTGATGCTGGTGTACCATTACAAATCTCATCAAGAGCAGCAGGAGCTGTCGAATCAAACGGTAAAGTAAAAATCAAGCAATTATTCACTTACGATCTAGTAGCTGACCCAGGTTTTGAAAATGCAGAACTTAAGAGAGTCAATGAATCTTATGGATATACAACAGATAATGGTTTGTACATTTATGAAATGGGCGAAGCAAATGTTACCGAAAATATTGAAAATCAAAACACAAACATAGAAATAAAAGAAAATAAAAACATGGAGGAATTCGTAAAAGCCGAAGACTTTAATAGATATTCTGAATATCTGGCAAAAGAAATTAAAGGCATAAAAGAGTCAATGGACGCTAAAGCTGCTGATGCTAGTGAAGACATGACTGTAGAAAACATTAAATCTCACAATGATCATATTGCTGATAACGTTAATACATTATCAGAGTATGTTACTTATTTAGCTGAGAAATTAGACCAATCTATTCAATATTCTGAGCATGTTGCTGAGAAAGCAGATCAAGGTATATCATATACTGAGAACATTGCTGAGAAAGTAGATCAAGGTATTCAATATTCTGAGCATTTAGCTGAGTCTATTACTAAAGTAAAAGATTTCGCTAACTATTTAGCAGAATCTCATAACGAAGGCGCTGATTCATCGGCTAATCTTTTAGGTTATGTAGAATATTTAAGAGAAAACTTACAATCTATTTCAGAATACGCAGAATACATTGCAGAATCAATCAACGAAAACTTAGTAGTTGAAGATGGTGCAGGTGTAGACGCTGAAGAATTAGAAGATGAAACTGTTGATGAAACACCAGACGTTATTGACGGCGACGGAGAAGAGTACGCAAAAGCTGACGATAGAGCAGAAGATAATTCAGACGAATTAGAAGATGAAATCGAAGACGGTGAAGAAGGTGCTAAAGAAGTTACTGAAGATGAAGGTGAAGAAGCCGGTAAAGAAGTTGAAGAAATTGAAGACGATGCAGCTGAAGAACTTGAAGAAGATAAAGCTGAAGAAATTGAAGACGACATTAACGATAAAGGCGAAGTTGAAGATCTAGATGACAAAGTAGAAGATACTGAAGAAGAAGTTGAAAATGCAGAAGATCACGTAGATGAAGAAGACGAAGTTGAAGCTGAAGAAGAAGTTGAAGCTGAAGAAGAAGTTGAAGCTGAAGAAGAAGTTGAAGCTGAAGGTGAAGAAGCAACTGAAGAAGTTGAAGAGTCTGAAGAAGGTGCAAAAGATTTAGAAGAAATTGAAGGTGAAGAAGTTGAAGCTGGAGATAATTCTAAAGAAGGCGACGTTGATGCACATGAAGCTGGAGAAGAAGCTGAAGATTTAGAATCTGATTTAGATAACAGTGATCAAGAAATTCCACCAACAGGTAATACTGACGAAGTAGAATCTGGTGAAGGTGAAGAAGAAGCAGAAGGTGAAGATGGAGCACAAGATCCATTAGAAGCTTATAAAAGTGAAATCTCTGCAAAACTAAACAATTTGATTGAAACTGCTCAAATTAAAGAAAATGAAAATCCATCTTTCTTTAGAGTTGTATCATCATCTACAATAGAAAAGTACAATGCTCTTAACGAGGACGCTAAAACAGAAGTTAGATCAGCAGTATCTAAAAGAGGTTTTATGACTGAAAGAGAAATTACATCTATTATTGAATCATCTCAATTAATCGTTGAGAATAAAAACGCTGAACCATTTTTCTTAGCGGCTATGCCACTAGAATATAAAGAAACATGGGCAAACTTAAGCGAAGCTAAGCAAAATCAAGTTGCTGCACAATCAAAGTATCATACTTTAAATACTGAGTATCAAGTAAGAAACTTCTGGCAAACTAGAGATCTTAGAGAAACTAAGATTGATTTAAACAAAGTAGCAATGGTTACAGAATCCAAAAAAGAAAACAAGCCAACGCTTGGATATGACGCTGGAATCTACGCTGACGCTATGAAGAAAAGATTCAAGAAATAAAAAGATATATAATAATATAATCGACGAAACGGGTGACAGAAGCAGAAAACCCAAGCATGTCGAGTTTAACTATAAACACAAACAAAAAAAGAACATTTACAAAATGGCAAATTTAATTAATGAATCTGAAATCAGAGGTACTTGGGCTCCTATTATTGAGGAAGCAACAGGAATCAATGAATCAGAAAAGCTAGCTTGGATGTCGACTTACTGTCACAATCACAAGCTTTATGAAGACGCTCAAATGATGGCGTTAAACCCAAATAGCCCAGGATCTATGAATATAGGTGGTATGGGTGCTGTATCTTTTCCTTCACAAGTTGGAAACGGTGCTGATGTAGGAACTAACGGTTCTGGTGACAAGTCTCCAACGTTATTACCTTTAGCAATGCAAGTTGCTGCACAAACTATCGCACTAGACTTAGTACCAGTTGTACCAATGGCTGGACCAATGGGTCTTTTATCTTACCTAGACTTCGTATACGAAGGAGGTAGATTAGATGGTGGTGTTGCTCCAACTTACATCAAATCAAAAAGTGAAGACGGTCAAGTTGCTAACGCAGTAGACGGTTACTTATTTACTAAATTAGACAAAGCATCAAGAATTGATGGTTTTGCTATCTATGAAGTTGAAGAAACTGGTGCACACGCTGATACTTTACTAGCTGCATTTGAAGCAGGTACTGCTGTAGATAACGGTATTGAATTAGTAAAAGCGTTAGAAGATCACATTCCAGGATTCTCAGGTGCAACAGGTGCAACTGTTAAGCCAATGTCGAGAGAAGTTGGTGAAAGAACTCCGGACAAATTAATGGGTCTATCTTTATTCTCTAAAAGTGTTGCTGCTGAAACTTTCCAAGTTGCTGCTGCAGTTACTAGAGAGCAAGTACAAGATCTTAAACAATTCGGTGTTGACGCTGTTGCTCAAGTAGAAGCAGTTTTAACTAACGAATTGACTCAGTCTATTAACCAACACATCTTAGCAGAAATGAGAAGATTAGGTGGTGTATCTCCAGCTGAAGCTGAGATGTTGACTTTAGATTTGGATTATGATATGGTTGGTGGAAACACTTTTGGTGATCACAATAGAAGAATCTTAACATTTATCTTAGCTCACGCTAACTTTATTGCTAATAAAGGTAGAAGAGGTGCTGGTAACTTCGCAGTTGTTTCTGCAAAGATTGCTTCAGTATTACAAGGTGTTGCAGGTTTCGTACCTAACCCAATGGCTAATACAATTAACCAAGTTGCAGGTGCAATCTATCCATTAGGTTCAGTTGCAGGTATCAACATTTACACTGATCCAACGCAAGCGTTTGCATCAGGTGATATTTTAGTTGGTAGAAAAGGTGACGGTAATTCTCCAGGACTAGTATTCATGCCATATTTAATGGCTGAATCAGTTCAAACTATCGCAGAAGGTACTATGGCTCCGAAAGTAGCTGTAAAATCTAGATATGCTTTAGTTGAGGCTGGATTCCATCCTGAAACTCAATATTCTGGATTCACAGTGAATGGTGTAGAACTATAATCTTTGAATAGCAATATTTAATATTAAAAGGCCCTCTTTTTGAGGGTCTTTTTTTTGCTTTAAACTTTAGGCTTATTTAATAAGATATATAAACCATAGACATTTTAAAAAATACACATAAATGATGAAACTTAATAAAAAAATCATGATGTTTGAAGATTTCGCAGGAACTGCAATGGACGCTTCAAATAACACATCACCAGCTTCTAAGACCACAACAGGTTCAGTAGCTGTTGATAAGACTAATGTTAAATCAGACGATGCTGTTAAAAAAGCAGAAGGCGAAAAAGTAAGAGCAGACGTTATTAAAGACGTAGACGCAATCCTAAATAATTTATCTAAATTATCAAACCAGATCAAAGAACATTATATGATCAATGAAGAGGTTTCTGTAGAAAGCGTTTTAACTTCTCTTAAATCTTCTTATGCTATCGCTAAATGTGAAACTAAACTAGGAAAGTATAAAAAGATTGCATTAATGGCAAATAGTGCTCAACAAGCTGCAGATAATATGCAGGCTGAATTTAAAACAATGACTAAGTTTGATCAGAAAATAGAAGCAGCAGAAGGCGAAAAAAAGGTAAAACTTAAAGAAGCTAGAGCGAATGCTAAAACAGAATTAGATCATAATAAAGAAGTTAACGCTGAAAAATTAAAAAATGCTCTTCAAGAATTCGAAACTGAATTAGAAGAAAATGAAAAAAACATAGCTAAAGACAGTCCTTTGGGAAAGGTATATTTTAAAAGAAAACAAGTTTTAAAGAACATGGTCTCAGAAGAAGGTTTAGAGAATAAGGCGAAGGTACTTAAAGCTATGGGTAAAAAAGATGCTGCAGTAAAAGCTGCAGGAGAATTAAAAGAAGTTCAACAAAAAGGAAAAGAGTTAGCTAAAGCAATTGCAGACGGTGAAAAAGAAGCATCTGACGATCTTAAAGACTTAGAAGGTGTTAAAGCATTCCTTCCTGAAATTGAAGCTATTCAAGCTACTTCAGTTGCTATAAAGAAAATTGGAGATCAAGCAGACGCTCATATAAATAAATTAAAGCCTGCTAAAAAGGAAGAAACAACAGACGACACGACAACAGACGACACGACAACAGACGACACGACAACAGACGACACGACAACAGACAACACGAAGACTGACAACACGAAGACTGACAACACGAAGACTGACAACACGACAACAGACGACGATACCGAGACT
>Ga0187219_1000017_pt1 | contig 60616 bp, 64 predicted proteins | sample 13SPOviralmetaG_FD_130162 | JGI IMG/M metagenome (GOLD analysis project Ga0187219, IMG submission 130162) | Marine viral communities from the oligotrophic San Pedro Time Series (SPOT) site, San Pedro Channel, CA, USA - 13 SPOT_SRF_2010-07-21... | ecosystem: Environmental > Aquatic > Marine >... | reverse complement strand
TGATGCACTACTGCCTTTGCATTGCCACGAGGCTTAACTTGTACTGCTTTAATACAACGATCTTCAGTAAGACCTGTAGGTACTAAATGTTTGTGCCACAAATCATTACCGTTCGCAGGAATATCAATTGCTACTGAAGGAATGATTGCATCAGGTGCGCCAAAGTCGGCTTCGAAATTCCATGCTTCTGGATCTCTAAGAGGTGGTGCTTGCACCATCGTATCTGGATCGCCGTATAGTGAACCACCGTTTACCCAAGCGACTACGGTATCAATATCGTTTTGCGATAGACGCCAATCGCCTTGTAAACTTTGAATGCCGATGCCATGATCGTATGCGTATGGAGGCATTTCTCGTGTTGCTACTTTGAGCGAGATAAGTGGTGCCCATGGTCTGACTTGCTCGTAAGTCTCAAAGCTCATTGGCCCAATGCCACCTTCTCTGTGACAGACTACGCAATTGTTGTTGATAATGTCAGCAACTTTTTCTGTATATGTTTGTGCCATTACTGGCCGTGATGCTGTAGTAGAAAGCATAAGCAATAGTGCTGGTGCTACTAGTACTGTTCCGATAATTGATTTCATAATACACCTCTATTTAAATATAATGTGTTTCATGACTATTTATAATAAGAAAAAAACACATTGCTAGATTGTAATATAAAATTACAGACAAAAAAAAAGGGCTCCGAAGAGCCCTTTCAAAATGATTGCTTAACGCAATTCTTTTTATCTTACATAAGGTTTGAAACCTTAACAGCACGGTAGTACTGGTTACGATCAGCAGTAAATGTATCTGCGTCAGTAGTACCATCAGCTTGTGTAACGTATGGGTTAGCAACCATGCCGTAACGAGTCTTAAAGCCGATTTTAGGCTGGAAGGTGTTAGGGTCAATCGCACGAACCATTTGTAATGGAACGTATGGGCAGTAGAAGAGACCAGCGTCATAAGGTGAAGTACCTTTGTAGCCAGCAACGTAGAACTGCGATGCAGCACCAGTGTTAGCACTGTATGGATCGATGTAAACTTTGTAACGACCGTTAAGAACACCAGCGAAAGTGTTACCAGTATCGTCAACATTCAAGTTAGTAGAAAGAGCAGGCGTGTAATCAAGTACGCCAGCCATTGCGAGGGCACTTGCAACGTCTGATGAACAGATGATGAAGTTACCTTTGCCTCTACGAGTATCTTGTGCAATCACGTTAGCATCACGCTCGATGTTGAACAAGAGACCTTTGAAACGCTCTACTGACCAACGACCGTTTGAGTCAACGTCAAGGTCGAAAGTACCAGGAGTAGCAGTTGAAGCAGAACCCGGCTTAGCTACCTTGTAGATAGTACGGATAACTTCACGGTTAATTTCAGCAAGAATTTCTTGTGAAAGAATGTTAGAAAGCTCTGACTCAGCGTCAAGACCGTGGATTGCTTTGAGGTCTTGTGCGAGTTCTACAGTGTACTCAGCTTTCAATGCACGAGACTTAGCTGTAACAGTAGTCTTCTCGATTGAGAAAGCCATCTCGTTCAAAGTAGTTGAATCGCCGAAGCCTTCAGCAGTAGAAGTAGATACACCGTTACCAGTAGTGTAAGAACCGTCAACAGGGTTAGAACCTGCGTGAGTACCAGCACCAGAGAAGTCAGTGTCAGCTTCGTTGAAGAGTGCTTCAGTACCAGTCTGGCTAGTGTAGTGTGACTTCATAGCGAAGATCAAACCAGTAGGACCAGTCATTGGCTGAACACCAGCAACGTCATAAGCCATCAAGTTAGGCAAAGCTCGTCTAACAAGGCTGATTAGGATTGGGTCATAGTTGTCAACACTAGCGCCAGTGGCGTTAGTATGAGTTGCTTCCATGATACCCTTCTCTTCACGAAGGGCTTTTTCTTGGTTTTCTAGAATAACAGCAGTTACAGCCTTCTTATACGGATCTGCGATAGGTGTCAGATCAGCATGTTCGAGGACTGGTGCCCACTTGCTTTCAATTTGCTCTGAAAGATACATTTAAGTCTCCTTGGTTTTCAGTTTTGTTTTATTAACAGTACTATTTATAAAAAAATTAATTTTAGAACTTAGTTGATTTTGAAATTGCTTGAGTGTACTTAGACATAACATTGTTGGTTATCTCATCACTACCTTCAAATGTGTCCTCAAGTACAGACTCAGAAACTACTTTCTCAGATGGGAAATAGTTTTCTTTGACTACCTGAAGTTTTTGCTCATATGAATCCATACCTGTGTAAGTAATGTCTTCGACTAATGTCGCAAATTTTTCTGCTTCAGTTGACGCTAGGCCTTCTGAGAGTTTAGTGAATACAGCTTGCTTCTTCAAAGTGATTGACTCTTCCTGAATCGCCATCTTAGACTGAATCTCTTCGTCAAGTGTAGCAGTTAGGCTATCAATTTTTGTTTGCATCTCAGCCATTACATCATACTTCTCTTCTGGTACTTCGATGTAATGCTCAGAGAATACTTGCTGTAGTCCCTTGATGAAAGACTCAGTAACCTCAGTACGAACACCGTTCTCGATAGCAATTTCGTTCTGCGCCATCCAGTTTTCAGTGACATAAGAAAGATACTTGTCAACATTTTCCACCATTTGCTCTAACTGTGACTCAAATTCAACATTTGCTGCCTCAGTAAGTTCTTCTTCAATGCTTGCAATTTCAGCACTAACTCTAGACGTAACAACAGCTTCGAATACTTCGGCTGCTCTTACTTTAAATTCTTCTGTGAGATGCTCTTCGTCTGCAAATAGAGCTTTAAGATCGGCTTCGAACAAAGCATTCTCTTCTACTGATACTTCTTCCTCAGCAATCTCTTCTGCGTCTTCAGCAACAACTTCGTCTTCAGCAATAACTTCGTCAGTTACAACTTCGTCTTCAGCAATAACTTCATCTTCGTCAGTGTCAACGTCTTCACGAACACCAGCAGATGATTTTTGCATAACTACGGATCTTGGATCTTCTTTGGCGTCAAAGTTAGGTGCTTTACCTGCTCCTGCGCCTTTAGGTAAAGTAGTATCTTTACCTTCTTTTGCTGATGCCGCTTTACCCACAGGTGAAGTCAATCCGCCTTCTGCATTGCCAGTACCACTAAGGTCTTGCATTTCAGGATTTGCGTTTGAATCGCCTTGTGTAGGATTAGAAGCATCACCTTGTTGCTTATCTTTAGGACGATTTGCTGCGCCCTCCATAAGCTCTCGGATCTTGTTTTCTACACCCATGTTGTTTCTCCTATTCGGTTTTTACTATGTGCTAATGTATATTTATAAAAGTTAAATTTTAGACAGTTTTGAAAGAAAGTTTTCAAAAACTTGTAGCTTAACTGCTTCTAGTTCTTTCGAAGAGGCAGCACGAATCATACTCTTTGCTTCATCAAGTTCTTTCTCTTGCCAAATTCCGTTCACGCATGTCCACTCTTTGTTCTCCATAATGCCTTGTACATACGCATCGGGAGCAGAAGGGTCGGCAACAATATCAGCAGCAGTAGCTAACATGAAATCTTCTTGCACTTCATTGACACCGTTTCTTTCTTTGAGTGAAACCAATCCACGAGAGCTTACACCTAAGCTTGCACCCTCGCCAATAAGTTCTTTAACAATACGACCCATAGGTGTATCTAGAATCTTTGCTCTACCGATATAGTTGTCACCATCTTCTTTAAGACCAACAATCATATGAGAGACACGATCAAGGTTTACTGTAGGACCATCTGGATGTCCTAGCTCGCCGTATGCTCTTTTCTTGTCAATAGATTCCGCAGTGTAACGAGCAACTTCTTTCTGCATCACTTCTTTGTGATACATCCGGCCGTTACGATTTTTAAGATTAGACTGTAGAAATACACCTTCGATAAAGTGTGACTTCTTACCAGTCTCTTCGTTTAACTCAGAGATATATCTAATCTCTTCTGTTACTTCTTTAATTAGTTTCATTATCCTAAGTCTCCGTCAGCGCCTTGATGCTGTTGTGGACCGTAGCCAGCTACTTTAGCAACATCAATAATAATGGTACCATAACCATTATTAAAATTTATTACCATATCAGATCCATTTTCTTGAATGTCAGAAAAGCCATTAAAATCAAGCTCGCCTGCATCATGAAAGTGATATAGTATTACACTGTTTCTTGTGATAGTAATGTCTGAATTTTTATCACAAGACCAGTAAATTCTTTTAATATTTACTTCAGGTGATGACTGTGTTTCGGTGTTCTTTTTTAAAGTAGTTGCTAAAGCGATAGTGGCAGAGTCGCTGTTCTCGCCGTGTACTTTTACAACACCCTGAACTTGTGTAAGCTTTAGAACAGTAGTTACTGCTGCCATTTATCTTCTCCGTTATTAGTATGCTTTCTTCTTATGATTCATATGTGCTTCTTGTTCAAGAATCTTAACGCTTTCTTCTTGTACTTCTACTGTTTCAATGCCGTGATCAAACATAGTAGTGTACCAAGAGATATTACCAAACTCGTCTGGATCAGCATGCTCGCCTTTAATCGGAACGCCCTCACCGAAACCTTCTTTGAAGATTTTAGTCGCACACATGTGCTTGTCGCCTTCAAGTGAGCCAGCAGCAACGCCGTCCATAGATGCTTCGCTCATATCTTTGTGATCGCAGTCGCATCCTTCTTTAGGATTCATCGGATCGCAACCACAGTCGCTACACTTTTTAGCTTCTTGTAGTTCTATTTGTTCTCTGAAAGATTTAAATGTCTTCATCGGAATTATCCTCGTAGTCTTCTGGTCCAGCAGCAGGATCTACTTCTGTGATGTGCTCTTCGCCATCAGCTAGTCCCATTGCCTGTAAATCTGAATTCTTAAAAACACTTCTAGCTAGTTCTTGCTTATAATCATTGACAGCATCACTTGCTCTATTAAACATCAATGAGTCAAATTTAGTTTGAACCTCAGCAGATTTGCCTTGTGCAATGCTGTCCATCATATCTCTAATAGCTTGTTGTTGATCCATTATTCTTCTCCAGTATCTTGTTGTTGTACTTCACTCTCAGCTTCTGCTTGTTGCTGCTGAGTATCCATTTGGAATTGCTGCTCTTGTGTTACAAAAGGTTGTTCAAGTTTTAGATCCATGTCAATCTGTTCTATCTCTTCATCACTTAGCATCAATACATTTCTTTGAATATATGATTTGCTAAACAATGTACCTATATAACTAGACATACCATTAAGAACTTCAACTCTACTACGCAAAATTTCTTGATTCTTTGACTCAGTATAGTAAGCATCTTGTGCAAACTTATACATCAAATCATCTTTAATGCTTCTCCAATCTTCTTCTGTAATAATATTCTTTAGAATAAGCTGTGTCTTGAGCAAGTCATCAAACATCACTCCAAACTTCTTTCTAAGTCTAGCAACAAACTTAGAGAACTTCAGTTCGTCTCTATTGATCTCAGCAGAACGACCGAAGTTAAGACCCGCTTGCTGCTCAAGTCTTGAAACAGGAACATTCAAAGACTGATATAACTTCTTCTGGAAGTATTCTACATCTTCAATCTGTCCTAGATTCTGTCCTGCTGGTAATGTATCAATTGAAGTACCGCTGCTGCCTTCTCTTCGTGGCAACCAAAAGTCTTCAAGCATTGACATAAACTTTTTATCATCACGAACCTCGCCGGTGTTAGCGTCATACACTAACTTATTGCGATAGCGGTCCATAATGTCTTTTAAATATTGTTCTGCTTTATTAGTTGGTAGGTTACCAACATCAACATAAAATATTCTTCGTTCAGGAGCTCTCGTAATTCTGTAGATAACTACGGCATTCTCCATCATTCTAAGTTGATTTGCAGGGCGAATGGCTTTATGCAAATATGAAAGTGCAGTGTTCTTGTCTTGATCTACTAGACCAGAAGGACAATAAGTTATTGCATCTTTCGTAATCTTTAAGGCACTGTCATTACCTGGAGCTTTATATTGTCCTGGCTTAGCTGATAGTCCTTTGTCGTTAAAGATATAAAACTCTTCAACATCTTTAATGAACTGTATACCTTGTTCATTTTTTTCTTTGTGTACTTCTTTGACCTTTGTAATTTTACGTGGGTCAATGTATCTAATATCTCTGATACCCTTTCTAGGATTTTCAGTGTCGATAACTTTATGAAAGTATAAACGACCGTCAACATACCAACGTCTAAAGTAATCGTGTGACCTGCTTTTAAAATCTAGCAGCTCTACAATGTTTTCAAATTCATCTTGTATTTGTTTTTTAACAGATTCAGAAACATTCAACTTATCTGTGTCGAGTGTTACAGGATCTTCATCATCGAGATTAGCAATAGCATCATCGATAATGTCTTGAATCGCAGTATCAACATCAGCCATTAAAGAGATATCTCTATAACGCTTAATTAATTCTGCTTCGTTATTTGCTACGCCCTCAAGATCCATGTAGGTACCGTAGTACCCACCGGCTCGTATGGATTCAATTCCACCCTCGTCAGAAGGAGCCACAAAAGACTTTTCAGACTTAGGTGGCCCTTCACGAGAAATGTTAAAACCAAAAATATTCATATTATAATATATCCTTAAGCATCAGAACCTAGAAGTTATCGTAGTTCTGATATTGGAATGTCACTGTAAATTCTTCAATTATATCGTTTTGTGCGTATTGTAATGCAATCTCAGACATCTGAATTGGAAATGCATTGCGAAGTACATAAGTACCACCACGCAATACGTCATCGTTTCTATCTAAGTGTTGAACAGTAACGTCTGCTTGATAGTCAGCTGGTGTCAAAATACCCGTATTAGTAGAAGTATCGTTCATGCCAGCCATCCAGTCTTCAAACGGACGACGGAGTGACTGATTGCTGTCATTGACCACTGTAATTGTCCATGGATCAAAAATACGCTCACCCGCTAGTTTAACTTCACGGCCTCTGTATTGAATAATCGCTGGATTAACTGTTGATGCTGGAACTGCTGCTCCAGACACTAACAGACTGTATGAAGTATCAACGCCTGTGACGTAACTTGGAAAACCTAGCAAGACCCTAAATTGATTGGGTCTTGCTCCCCCGGCACCTAGGCGAGCCTTAAACTCTGTAATATTCATTTATATCTCCTATTTACTTTTATTTATAAGCCTAAGCACCAACTTCTTCGAACGCAATTCCTGTTCTAGTAGCGATGAAATTAAGTTGAATGAAGTTGATTGACTTTGCTGGCTGAATAAAGATATCAGCTACAAAATTATTTGCATCAACGACCTGAGTTCCATTATTTGTTCCGTCACATACTACACGGAAATCATAGATGCCTCTTCGTCCTTGGACGTCTCGTAAGAATGGCTCGACCAAGTTCTTAAACTGCGCTCTTGTAAACGCATCGTTAAACTCAAAGAGTTGAAACTTAGCTGCGGTTGCAATTGCTTTTTCAAGAACAATAAACAGTCTTCGAACATTGATACGATCAAATGCACTTGGCTTTTCAAGGAGTGTTTTGTCACCGAACAATACGATACCTGAACCAGGAAATCCAACAATTGGATTAACGCCTGCTTTGTATAAAGCATCACGGTCAGATTTGTTTGGTGAGTAAGAAAGTCTAACAGCATTCTTGATTGCACCACGATTAAGGCCTGCAGGAGAGAACCAAGGATCAGCAACAGTATCAGTATTAGCACAAACACCAGCAGTATCGCCGTTACAAGGAACATATACATACGCATCGTTATAACGATCATACATGTATTTGTAGCCAGAATCAAATACTGCGTATGAACTACGAGTGTATGCCGCAATTTCTGTTATGATATCAGTAGACTCTGAACCTACGTTGTCAACAACAGACGCATATTGTGGCGAAACAAATACCATACAATCTTTGCGAACTTCGGCAACATTGTCGATAACATAATCTCCAACAGTGGCAGAAGCATCACCTACAAAGATAAGATTAACGTCTACTAGCTCATCATTTGCAAACAAAATGAATGCAGCTTGCTTGTCGCCGTCTGAAATAGTACCATCGGCGCCTGCTGTTAGTGATGTAGTTGACTCGGCAGCTACATGGTTGCTGTCAAAAGTTAGTGCGTTAGCAAGTGATCCCCAGTTATTAGTAGCAGCTGGATGAGCTGTCCACCAAATGTAAAGTGATCTTTGATTGATAACATTCTTATAGAAGTTTGAGCGACCTACAGAATCTTTAGCATCAGATGCTTTAGAAACACCGGCAAACTTTTCGAGTACTGTACCAGAAGTGCCAGTAAATAGTCCGTCTTCGTCAATTACAATGATGTGCATCTCATCGACAGAACCGCCTGCTGCCGTAGCGTGTGCAGTAGCAGAAGGTGCATAGTCAAATTGAGCTTTGTATGCCCATGTAGCATAGTCAGATGCGTCTGCGAATGAAACTTTTAGTGAACTACCGATAGCGCCTGGATACTTAGCAGCGAACATTCCGTTGCCGCCAGAGCCAGTTGCGAAAGTAGTCTCATATACGTCATCATTCTTGATTAAAACACCAGTTCCGTCTGCCGCAGCAACGCCAGAAGTAGCATTCAAAGAAGCAGAGTTGATTGCTCTTGCAACTTTAAGAGTACTAGTGTACGCAAGAAAAGAAGCAGCAGCAAAAAAAGCTCTGTTATTTGTTGCGCCTGGCTTGCCAAAGCGTGTTGCAAGCTCATTTTCTGAGCTAATTGTAGTTACTTGCTCACATGGGCCCCAAGCAAACTGGCCTGCGGTACCACCGATAGAACTGCCTACTGCTGGAACTACGGAAGTGAGGTCTCTCTCTGTTACCTGGACTCCAGGTGATAGCTGAAAAGCCATATTTATTCTCCTCGTTAAAAAAATCAAACATTATTTATGTTGTTATTCGTTTAATTATTTATAAGTTTTTAGTATTTGAACTTTGACTCAGAAAGTCTTTTACTGTATTCTTCATCAACTAACCAATAATCACCGCCAGCTACCCATGGGTCAGGGCCTTCATTACCTTTTTTGACTATAAATGGTGTTAAATTTTGTGTAATACTTTTCATTTGTTGATTGTATAGTCCCTCTCTGGTATTTACATCTACCAATTCTTTAAAGAATGGCATAGTAGATAGCCAACCAAAGAGAACCATGCACATCACGCAGTCATCATTGTATCCTTCGTCTGCTTGATAAGTATTGCCCTTTTCAACAAATGTTGATATCTCACTAATGATATCGGCATCGAATACTAAAAGCTTTTTTTCTTCCATGAGAGACTTAAAGTTGAAACAACCTTGTCTCTTTACTTGTTTCGATGTATTGACACCTAGTCTAGTAGATTTACCAAAACCAGGCGATACATACTGTCTAGATTTTTCTGTCACTGTACTAAAAATATTGTCATATTCTATTTCTTCATGTAATATTTCTACTACTTGACCGCCAATGTCATTGTTCTCAATTAAAACAAAGGCGTTATTATAATCTTCTCCTACTTTTGCTATAACATTTGGGTACAGCATTGGTGCAATTTTGTTATTACGATACTTAGCTACCACTTTATAAGGCATCTCAGTAATATCAACAACAACAAACGCTGAATAGTCACCACCAATACCTCTGGCAGTGTCTACTGTAATACAATAATAATGATTCTTTATTGGATCTTCGTATATGTCAACTGCGTTTCCTTCAGAATTTTCATACAATACTTCTTTTGAACTCAAAGCTCCAATAGTTCTTGCATTGATAAGTGTGTTTGACGATCCAAGAAACTCACACAATACTTCTTGTGTAAACTTTAGTTCGCCTAGAAGCTTGAGTTGCTCTTCAGCCCATTTCTCATCTCTGCCAGGTATTTGTGTGTAATGAATGAAGTGATTTGTAAATCCATTTGCGCCCTTTTCTGCTTCATTCCAAAATTTCCAGAAGTGATTGTATCCAAGTGGAGTAGATGTCAGCAAAATCTTTGTTGTTTCACCCGCAGAAATTGTAGGATACACTGACGCAAAGAATTCATCAGCAACATTATTTGGAATGATTGCTGCTTCGTCAATATACAGCCAGTTTACAGATTTACCACGAATACCAGATGTTGTTGTCGCTGCTGTGAATACACGACAGTTATTTTCTAAGTCAACATCACCTTTGTTCCATGTCTTTACCCCTTGTTGCATCCATATAGGCAAGTTTTCGTACATAGTTTGATAACGCAGAAGCACTTCTCTTGCTGATGCTGTTTTGTTTGCCATGATAGCAACAGTTTTATCAGCATTGAAGATAGTGTAATGTAGAATACATGCAGCGGCAGTAACAGTTTTACCTTGTTGTCTACCTTCCATTAGAATAACCTTACGATTATTCATGATAATATCTACTTTTGTCTTTTGACAATCATATAACTTGAACAACTGTAAGCCAGTATCAAGAGTTACAATCATACAATAATTTTCAATAAAATAGATAGGATCGTCTTGGCACTTCAAATACTCTTTGATTTGCTCTTGAGTAAAGTCGTGTTTGTAGCCAATAGATTTTAGATTAGGATTACCGTGATAGGAAGTTTCTTCACTCATGATCTATGACCTGCTCGTCCTTTAAGGCTCTGAGCAAGTCTTTAGTACTTCCTACAAATAAATTATTATTTGTTACAGCATTATTCTTAGACTTGACTTCTTCACCTTTAACTTTTTTTGCTTTGTCTTGGACATCCATCATAGCACCAGCATTGTCTTGAAGTGCCTTGATCAATTGACCTGCGACTTCATATGCTCTTGGTTGATCGCTGTTCTTCGCAATGTGCAACATGCCTTTGATTGCTTCTTCGCTATACTCGGCTGTTCGCCTCAGTATATCACGAGCTTCTTGAAAATCTTCCTCAAGATCCTTTTCAGCATCAGCAGGAGGCACAGGAAGATTATTATCTTTCCTGACTTGTTTTAGGTTTGACTGTAGTGCTTTAGTCTTGTCTTTTGTGTCAAACGCATCGTCTAAACTATCAAATGGATTATTCAATTTCATCACCAAAACTTTCAAGTATACTAGTTATATATTCATATTCATCTGCCGGTGTAAGCGTCTTATCAATTACACCAGAAACACCTATAGTTGCAGTACTCTTTATTCTGACATTTAAGAAGTCATCTTTTTCATACAATTTAGCGATAGCCTCTTTAATAACAGCTTGATTATCTACAGGACCATAAAAGTTTAATCGCATTGTAAAATTAAGTGTCCAGATAATACTCTGTCTCTCTGCTAAGTCACCTTCGTATGTATCATCATAATCAATACTGTCCATTGTAATTTTAATATCTCTTTTTATTCCCAGAGCAGGTAACTCATTGACAGTGATATTAAAATCCGGGTTAAAAAATGGTAGTACTTGTTCTATAATTCTGAGTCCGTCTTCTTGGTTTTTTGCAAACACATATAAAGAAAGAGACATATTATACGGAGTAGCGACATAAGAAGTTCTGACAGTATTCGTATCATCTCCTGTACCCACTGCCTTATTTCTTTGTATAGGAGAAACTTTACGAGAAGGGTCGTATGTCAACTGCTGTATCTCAAACCCCATGCGAGGTAATACAATAGCAACTTCGCCACGAGATTCTGCATCAGGAATCAATGCAATACGAGACAAGAACTTCTGTTTTGTAGAATAAGCCAACGGCACACGCATTGTTTGAACAAGGTCACCGTCACTGTTATCTCGTGAAATTCTAATATTATTAAATATCATACCAAAAGCAATGATGGCTTTTCTGATATGCTCATGGTAGAATTGTACATTTTTAAACATTAGACTATTTCTCCAAACGGATTAATTTCAGAGAAATCTATAATATCATCTGCTTCATTTTCACTAAAGAAATCTGCGTTGTCAGTTCTTTCGGTTGCTTTGGTCAGCGCATAGTCTTCAAGAATTAACGACTCGCCCTGTTCCTGTAGCAGCAGTGTTCCGTCTTCAAGTAAGAATTGATATAAGAACATATCAATATTTTGACTTTGATATATATCGTCAATTGCTGAAATGCCAGTAGCAATAACTTCTGATGAGTATTCAAACAACTCACACTGCATAGTAAATGTATTAATTTTACTTAGCTGATAAAAAGGATTCTGAAACTCAACTAGTTTGATTTCAAATAAAGAACCAGTAATAGGTAAGAATAACAAATCTCCTTCAGACGGTCTAGCTTCTAGTGAAAATATTCCACCTGAAATTTGCACCATATGTTCCCATCTTCTTTTAGATAGAACAAACGATGCTTGGTCTCTAATTTCAATACCAAACTTAGTGAATAGATCGCCTTGACCCTCAAAGCCATCTACATTCTGTATGTACATCTCTAGAGGATACGCTTGAGTAAACTGAGACAAAGTATCTTCATCAAAGATATTGTCTGTATTCACTAGCGTTCTAGGGAGATAGTAAATGTCCTGACCATAGATTTTCAGACTTTCAATAATGAGGTCTTCTACAAGACGCTGTTCATTGGTAGTCCCGCTTGTCAGTCCACTTTGAAAATAAAAGTTAGTAGGCATGGGTTATCCTACATAGAACGAGGGAGGTAATGAGTACCGAGATTGCATCTCGTCTTCTATAGTATTAATTTCTGTGATAGCTTCTTCAAAAATCTTGTCACCGTTGAGTGTAACACCGCCAGGCATTTGAATTCCACCGAACTTCTTCATGTTCTCGCCCCACTGTCTCTTGATAAGAGCAGTAGCGTATTTCTTTAGGAACATGTCGTTGTAAACTTCTGCGTAATCTGCTGGATCGAGAATAGCATACGCTTCTGCAATCACATAGTCACCAGGATTGAATGTCTTGTCCCAGTCAGTGTCGATATACAGTCTGTCTGTCTTTCTGTTCCATCTGATTTGTCGGTCACTAATAAGAAGTTCTTCTAGTGTTTGTAGATGTGATTGTACCATAGAATAGTAAATCATATCAGCACCCATCAGATTATATAAATCATTCTGTCTGAATTGATACTGAAGATCAAACAGATTGCCGTCACGAGTGTTCGCTGTAGCCGCTCCACCGAAGTTGAACAGTCTAACAATGCCTGTGATGCCACTACTGATAGGAATATATTTGTTATCCATGTCGCCAGCGACATAAGGAATTGCATCTAGTGTTGCAGTAGTACCAGAGATAGAACCTGTAACAGTCTCTCCGGCAGCAAATGCTCCAGCAGTATCTTCAATTGTAAGAGTTGTTCCACTTCCGCCCTTAACTAAAGCACTGGCGCCAGATGTAGATCCAACTACTCTGTCATTGTTAATGAAGTTTCCGCCAACTGATGTAGTAAGATTTAGAGTTGAACCTGTAATTCTGTGTTGAACATAGGTGCGCTCAGTACCATCGAAGTGATACTCTTGCCACAACTGTAAAGCATCATCAATACGATCATTGACCTGATCTTCATCAACATTAATTTCTATTACAGGAAAACCTAACCTGCGTAAACAGTAATCAATGAGTTCTTGTCTAGATGATAATGCCATTAGGCGAGTGTTCCTAAATCCCTAGATACTGTACCTGTTGAAAGATTCCCCAAATCAACAGAATTAGGTATTGAAAACAAATCAGCATCATAACTTTTTAATTGTACAACGGTGCCGCTACTATTTTTAGAGAATAACGTACCATCGGCCAAATTTACGGCGATCTCGCCTACCTCCAAATCCTCAGAGGTAGGCGCACCGGTCACTTCACTTCTTTTTGGTTTGATTACTATACCCATAATTTATTACCTTAGTTTAGCAGAGTACCAGCAGCATTATAGATGTCAATTCTATTTGAATCTATTTGAGTCTGTATAGCAGATGTAACACCATTGACATAACCAATCTCTGTTGAAGAAACATCTCCAATAGAAGTAGACGATGGCAATGTGACAGTACCAGTAAAAGTAGGTGCTGCGAGCGGGGCTTTTGCTGCTAAACTGTTTGTTGTTGTTGTTGCAAAGTTGGCATCATCACCTAACGCAGCAGCAAGTTCGTTCAAAGTATCTAGAGTAGCAGGAGCAGAATCAGTGATTGCAGCAACAATAGTGCTTTGTGTTGCAAACCCGTTGCTACTTAGATATGTTCCAACATCAGAGTCACCATAAGAAGAAGAAGCTGCTGCGGCGAGAGCAAGAGTGCCAGCTCCATCATCGTATGTTGCAGTGATATTAGTATGTGATGCTGATGTAATCATACCAGCCGCAATGTCTTGTACCTGTTCAGTAGAAACAGATACATTTGTTCCGTCTGCTAGAGCAAGTTCAAAACCACCAGCAGTTGAGCCGTCATGTACTACTAGAGTATCCTTGGTAGTATCGACAGTAATTTCGCCCTCTGCTCCAGTGAAACTGGCATGCTCAGTGGTCGTACCTCGTCTTAATTGTAATATAGTTGGCATTTCCAGTCTCCGTTATGAGTAAGTGCCGCAATCGATATCAGTGATATTCGCCGCTGGGATTACAGTACTTCCTATGTTATCAAGGTCTGATCTCATCATTTCAAAGCCGCCAGCGGTGGCTCCGTCATGTACTACAAGAGTATCCTTGGTTGTGTTTACAGTAATCTCACCTTCTGCACCAGTAAAACTAGCATGTTCGGTAGTACTACCTCTTCTAAACTTAATTCTACTCGCCATGATTAGAGACTCCCGTAGTCAATTGCGTTGAAGTCGCCAACATCTTGAGTGATGAGTCCGTAGTCTTGGTCTGCATTGATTGCTACTTTAACAATTGCTGTACCAGATTCCGTATCAAAATCTACAAACATATTGCCAGTTTCTGTGTCTGCAAATGTAAACTTTGAAATAGTATTAGTAACATCTGTATCCGAAGCAGTGATGCCAGGATTCATGTCTACTACTGTACCGTCTGCTTTCTTCGTATAAATCTTTTTGTCAGTAGGGTTTAATGCAATTTCGCCTACAGCGAGATCATCTGAACTCGGTATCGAGTCCGCCGTTTCCGACCGTTTTGGCTTGATTATTGTTGCCATTTACCGATTCCTCTTGGGTATTATTTCTGAGCTTAACTTTCAGCTCTTTTATTTTATTTTCGGCATAATCTAAATCTTTTAACAACTTAACATTCTGATTAAATAATGTATTTTTTTCTTCTTTTAATTTTTTAGTATCAGTAGGTGCTTGTACTACTCGTTGTTTAGCTTCCTTCTCAAGCTTCGCAACTTTAGCCAGCGCCCCATTCTTTTCTTCTTCAAACTGCGCTATGATAGCGTTTGCTTGCTCAAGTCCACCTTCTAATCTTTCAATAAAGTCGGTGTCATCTTTAGCTTTTCTTTGAAGATCAAAGCTTTCATTTCGCAATTTTTCTTCAGTATCTTTTAGCTCTTGTATTTCTTCAGCTTGATTTGTTAATTGCTCCTGTGTTGCATTTGTGTCAGCAGCAGCATTCTGTTGTTTGGCCTTCAATAGAAGGTTTTCCAGTGTTAAATCATTTACACTCTTTGCAAGATTTGCAATGTATGCATTGACTAAGTTTTCGTTTTCCATTATATTATCACCTTTGTGTTAAGTAAAAGAGGGGAGCAACTCCCCTCTCTGTCATTACTATTTAGTATGTACCACCATCGAGGTCTGCAAACTCAGGAGTTCCGCCTGAACCAGCAACTAGTACTTTGCCTTCTGTACCTGCAGCAGTTATTTGCATTGCACCAGTTCCGTTACCATAAATGATACCTTTGCTAGTGAATGTGCCTGCACCAGTACCACCGTCTGCAACAGCGATTGCAGCAGATAGACCAGAAACAGTGCCGCCAGTCAATGAACCAGTTACATCGCCAGTAAGGTTACCAGTTACATTACCAGTTACATCGCCAGTAATATTACCTGTAACATTACCTGTGACATTACCAGTAAGATCGCCAGTTACATCGCCAGTGATGTTAGCAACTAAAGTAGCAACAGCATAGCCAGTTGCAGTCTTGTCAACAGTGTTGCCAGTGATGTCTTCTTGTGATTCAAAGAGATGGAAATCACCATCGTTTGCGTCACGGAATAAACCAGTAGTTTTAGCAGCACCGTCGTTGAACTTACCGAAGAAACCAATATCAACTGCGTCTGAAGAGTTGCCAGTAGCGTAAGCTACGAGTGAATCTTCAACAGCCATGTTAGTAGTATTAACCTGAGTAGTTGTACCAGAAACAGTCAAGTTACCAGATACAGTGAGGTTACCACCGATAGTTGGGTTGGCTACGAGACCAACAGTTACTTTGTTAGCAGAAACAGTAACATCAGTTTCGTTAGTTGTGCCTTCGAAAGTAAGAGTTTCGCCACCAGCAACAGTATCAGTGTTTGAGCCGTCAGAGATGTCGAATGAAGTAGCAATTGCTTGTGATGAAACAGCAGTTACACGACCTTTAGCATCAACAGTGATAACAGGAACAGCAGTAGCAGAACCGGTAGTACCAGCAGTAACGCCTGAGTTAGCAAGTGTAAGAGCGATGTCTGCATCGGCAGAACCGTTAAAGTTTACAGTACCAGTTGCGTCACCTGAAGTGCTGATTGCACGAGCAGTTGCAAGCGTAGTTGCAGTAGCAGCGTTGCCTGAAGTGTCTTGATTACCAGCAGTGTTTACGCCTGGAAGATCAATGTTAGCAGAACCGTCAAATGATACGCCGCCAATAGTTCGAGCAGTTTCGAGTGCAGTTGCACTTGCAGCATTGCCTGAAGTATCTTGGTTACCCGCAGTGTTTACACCAGCGAGGTCGATGTTTGCAGAACCGTCGAATGAAACACCACCGATAGTGCGAGCAGTTTCGAGTGCAGTTGCTGTGTCAGCGTTACCAGTTAAATCACCAGTTACATCACCAGTGAAAGTAGCGTCAGTGCCGTCAGTACCAGTATTGAGTACCTCAGTACCGTCTGAAGCAAGACCAGATCCAGTCAGTGTAGTTGCATCTGCACCAGATACTGTACCAGTAAGAGTAACATCGCCAGAACCGTCAATTGATACGGAACCAGAAAGGTCGCCACCAAGTGTAATAGTACGAGCAGTTGCCCATGCGCTTGCTGTGTCAGCGTTACCAGTGACATCACCTGTGACATCACCAGTTACGTCAGCAGAGATAGCACCAGAACCATCACGCTTAACAATAGCGTTATTAGTTTTAGCTGAAGTTGCAGCGTCTACTAGGTCAGTGTAGTATTTACCACCAACTTTGTGAATCGCTGCTGTGTTGTCATTATTGACGGACTCAATATATAGAATCGCACCGGCACCGTCACTAGCCTTATCTTGTGCATATGCCATTTCTGACGCCGCTAACTGAGATGCGGTTGGTGCAGTTGCTGCGGTAGATCGTTTAATCTGAATTACTGTTGCCATGTGGCAATTCTCCTTTTATTAAAAAAAAATACTTTTTACTTATTATAAAAACATGTTTCCATAGTATAATTTTTAGTAAGTGCCGCCATCTAAACTAGAAAGATTGATCTCAGCAGTTAATTGTTTTGCTACCCACTTGCCAGTTGATTCATCGTATACTAGTGTGTAGCCGTCTTCTAAACCAGTAGCATCAACATTAGTTAATTGCTCGACTTTAGCGCCAGTTACTCTTTTTGATCCCGTAGCAATCGTAGAAACTAATCTACTGTCGCTAGAAGGAACAGAAACTTTAACTTTTCTACCACTGCTAGAGGGAGCAGAAACTTTAATTGCCATTATCGTGTTACCTCTGGGGTTACAGTTACAATACCTTCAACTACTCTTACAGTTTCCTCAGACGATGCCATTTCAACATCATACACATATCTACCAGCTTTCAATGCTGAAGTTTGTGTAGGAGTCAACGAAAGCGTAATCTCGCCTGTTAAATTTACTTTACTCGTGGTGAGTTCTGTATAAGTATTCGTGTAATAACTTTTACGAATTTGAGACGAAATAGTATAATCAGTAAGATCGGTGGGAGACCCATCGTCTGCGGTTACATTAATAGTGAGATCAAAAGTAGTCCCTTGATCTATAACTATGTTTGTTATACCTGCCATATGATTATCCTGTTAGTTCACTCTTTTTATTTATAACAAATTGATATTCAATATGAAAACAATTTTGACACTAAAATATGGCAGTAAATACACTGCCGGTGATGTCAATCGCATATATGATGCGACTGATGGGAAGTACAATTATGTGTGCGTAACAGATGATAATACAGAATTGTATGAAGATATTTATACAATACCGATAGACAAAGAAGTAGAAGGTCACTGGGAAAAGGTAAAATTATTCAACCTACATACTTACGGCAAGATACTGTATCTAGACCTAGATGTAAGAATACAACATGATATAGATCATTTGTTTGATTTACTTGACAATGCCCCTGTCATTTGCTATACTTATTGGAAAGATAAAAACTTTCCTTATCATAAAGACGCTAGATGGTCGTTTAATTATCTAAGCAACTTCAACTCTAGTGTAATGTTGTGGGAAGATGCAAGACATATATATAATTACTGGGAAGAAAACAAAGATTACTACATGGTTAAATACGCAGGTGACGATAGATTCTTGTACCATGAAAACTTTACTTTCGAGCATTTTCCAGAAGACGAGATATACTCATTTAAATTCTCTGGCAACAAATATCAGCCAGACAAAACAATAGCATTACTAAACGGGCAAGCAGACTTTCCCGATATTGAGAAAGAATATGAGCATGAATTTTGTATGCATAAAATGGGGTGATAAGTACTCTCCTGACTATGTGAATAACCTTTATCGCATGGTTGAAAAGAACTACACGAAGCCTTTCACATTTACCTGTTACACAGATGACAGCGAAGGGCTGGAGTGTGACACACACCCTATTCCAGATGACGGTGTTTTGCATCCAGGTCATTGGTTCGGTAAAGAAAACTATTGTTGGGATCGTGCTAAGTTTCTCGTATTCAATTCTCAAGAATGGCTAGGCTACGAAGGAAAGTGGTGTTATTTTGATTTAGATGTAATCATTCAGAACAACATAGACGAGCTAGAAGAATTAGCAGAGAAGCCTAGAATTGTACATTCTAACTGGCAAGATCCAAAGCAAATTCATGAAAGACTGTTTATAGAAATTAGAGGAACATTTTATAACTCTAGCATGATGTGCTGGAAAGGCGAGCAATGTAAACATATCTACCATGACGTTCTGATAAACGAAGACATAGTATTTACTACATTTTTTAAAGGATCAGATAACTATCATTATTGGCGCCAAAGAGATTTCTGGAAAAATATACCACACGATTGGGTGTATTCTTATAACAGAGGCATGAAATATCCTGACGATCTTGAATCTAAAGTATTTAGACCTGATCCGAAAGTTTGTATATTCAATACAGACTTGACTCCAGATCCTGCTGCGAAAAAGCAGATAAAACTTGAACAATTAGATGAGCCTAACCTATTATTACTTTGGGACTCAGTATGAGTAAGATGAGAGTTAATTATGTTTGCTGTAAGTGGGGTACTAAGTACGGCCCTCACTTTGTCAACAAACTAAAAAACATGGCAAAACGCCACACTGATCCAGAGAAGTTTGATTTTCACTTCTATTGCTACACAGAACATCCTGAAGGACTAGACGAGGAGATTAAAGTAATTGACTTCCCTGACATTGACAGCATTCATCCTAAGTATTGGTTTGGTACTGATGATTTTAAATACAATATGGCTCGCTGTTGGGATCGTCCTAAGACTTTTGTCTTCAACACTCATAATTTTGCTGACGATACACCCACTGGTCGTTTCGTTTTCTTGGATCTCGATGTTATTATACAGAATGATATGGGCCCTATCATTACATACGATTTAGATCGTCCTACTAAACTTCGTAGTTGGTGGCAAGATCCTCGTCCGATGAACAGCAGAAACTTCAAGCTCGCCCATGGCGCATACACAAATGGTAGCTGTCAAGTATGGAGTGACGATCAGTGCGAAGTGATTTGGGAAGATGTACTAGAACACCAAGAAAGAATCTGGTTCACGTTTACAGACGGCACTGATAACTACCACAGTTGGCGTTGGGGAGACTTTAGCAATACTCCACTATGGGGACATTTTCCTAGTTGGATGGCTTATTCTTACAACAGAGGAAGAGACTGGGATGAAGGAGATTTAGCAGTAGATACATACAGAGAAGATGCTATCTTATGTGTGTTTAATATTGACTTGCTACCATTTGAAGATAAAAGCAGAGGCAGCACTAAACAAGATGATTTAGCAGATCCAAATTTATTGGAGCATTGGAAATGATTAGCATTTATACCGTGAAGTGGGGAGAAAAATACTCACACGAACATGTAAATAAAATACACGAAATGTGTAAAGAACATATTACTGAGGAGTTTGACTTCTATTGTTTAACAGAAGCTCCTTGGGGATTGAATCCTGATATCTTAGTGATTGATTTACCTGAAGACAACTACTATGAAAAATGGTGGAACAAATTATATCTGTTTGATCGCACTGTTGTCACTCAAAAAGGCGAAAAGCTTTTTCTAGACTTAGATGTTGAGATACAACAAAATATAGATTGTATTGTGAACTACGATCCTGAAGATAACTTGACATTCATTAGAACTTGTTGGCACAATCTTAAAAAAATGAAACGAGATGTTGTAGATATTCCGTGGGCGTACACTGAATTGAACTCATCAGTATTGCGTTGGAACGACAGACTAAATATTGACAAGATCACAAAATTTGTTCGTGACTATCCATCACAAATGTTTTTCTACTATCGTGGCCTAGATAATCTATTTGCTCATCAACGTGAAAGATTATTAAAAATAGATCACTTCCCAGATGGATGGGTTTACAGTTACAACAATGGCTATATATGGCCTACTGATATTGAGAAGCATGTAGTACGAGACAATCTACTAGTGTGTTTATATGATTCTATGGAGTGACCGGAAGATGTTAAATTATAATTTTTTGAACAACTACAAAAATTGGGGTGATGGTCTAGATAAGATTAATCATGAAATGCCTTACAAGCAAGAAGACTTTAGAAAGTCTTTAAATCCAAATTCAATGGAAGCTGCTATTTGGTTGTGTGAAGAACTAGACACTGTGTTAGATACAAATAAAAAATTAACTATAACTGTCTTAAATTCTTGGTTAGGATTTCCACTAGTTCCTTTACTCTGTGAAAACTTTAATGTTGGAAAAATAAACTTGATTGATATTGATAAAGACGCATTAGAACTATCGCAAGTATTCAATCGTTACTATAGAGAACAAGGCATCGATTTAAATCATATCAATTGGGATGTTCCGTTTGCGTTTCATGATATTAATGCTTTACATAGCGATGTTCTTATATCAATGTGTGCAGAAACTATGTATCCTTTGAAAGAGCTAACCACATCAAACCCTGATTGTATATTTGCTGTTCAGAATTCAAACTTAATCAAAGAAATGTATGGTATTAATTGTGTAGACTCAATTGAAAATCATATAGAAAACACAGGCATAAAAAATGTCCAGTATCAAGGTTCTATTAAACAAAAATACTGGACGTTTGACGGTCTAAATGAGTTTGATCGTTTTATGGCTATTGGAACGAAGTAGCGTCTTCACCTGAAATGTCTTCAATCATGTCTTGCCACATTTCTAAGTGAGGTACGACAAAGCCTAAAGACAGTCTTTGTTCATGAGAGCCAGCACAGTGATAAAACACTTTGTCTGGTTCTCTACCTTTTCCAAAGTATCCTACTTTACATGTCCAACCAGGCTTGTCTGGCATGTTCACTACTTCGTGTGTGATAGGATCTCTGTAACGAAAGAATCCATTTCCTTCTTTTGAGTATGACAGAAGAATATTATATCCTGCTGCATTCCAGTTGTTGTGCCAACTCATAAAACCTGCTGCTGGATAATACACATTGACAGCTTGATTTCTAGCACCTAGATAAGAACACAATGTAGTCGCCATGTCTCTACATCTTTTCTTATGCTCTGACGATACTCGATCTTCTGAAGCAATGTCTACTGAAATTGTTTTCTCAGGATAACCTATATGTTCGCCATCTTTAGTGACAATTTCCTTTAGGTGTTCAAGACCACACGCTTTTGACAAAGTGTAGCCTTGATGTCTGCCTTCATGATTTGCAATTTTATCTAGCTCAGTTAAGTCTTGGTCAAAGAACCAATCACTATACGAGTTTAAAATTTCTGATATTTCAGTATTATTAATATCAATCCATTTCATTATTTAAACTCCTAGTCTAACTTATCTGGTGGAATTGTGTGATGATACAAAACAATATCAGTGCCTTGTAATTCTTCGAAATGATATCCGTTCACAAAGTTCCAACGAGCATCTGGCTCTTTGATGTATCCCCACTTAACACCTTTATCTCCGTATGTGAGCAGCCGCCACATAGTAAATGTGTCCCACTTTCTAGCCTCTTTGGGGTAGTGAAGCATGTCGTAGTCTGGTTCCCACTGTGCTAGATACTCAGTGTACCATGCCCCCATAAGATCCATAGTTGCTTCATTCTTTCTATAGATAAAGAATCCACAGTGACAAGTCATCTCTTCGCCTTCAGCCAGTTTAGTCAGTTTGGCGTTGTAAGGACGATTCTTAGTGAAGACAATATCTAAATCATCAGGCAACTCGTCCCACACATTCTGAATATCTTCATGCTCACACATCATGTCAGCGTCTAGATAACAGGTAATATCGTATGGAGTTTTTTCTAATGCCCACAACTTAGCACGAATGTGACGAGGAATGCCTTCAGTTACAATGTTATCAAACAGTGTATAGTCTTCAGGCTCAACCCATTCTTCGTGTGTGAAAAATGTTATGTTTGCTTCTGGATAAAAGTCTCTAACTGATTCTGCTAATACTTTAGCGTAACGATAAAACCCTTTTCTGACAGACGCAACAATTACAAACCCTTTAGTCTGTTGCTTCGTCATTCTCTAGTTCCTTCATCAATAGAATAGTTGCGTATGCCTGAACTTCCATGATAGACTTAGACTTACGAATTTTTCGTTTCATCTCAGTATTTTTAGAATTTTTAATGGCATCTACTTCGAAAGCTTCTAGCTTGCAGTTAAATAATGATTCTTGTTTACCACGAACCATCTGAGATTCACGCCTTTCCATTTGACGCTTGATATTTTCGTTGCGTCTGTCTAGACCATCTTGTGTGTTTTTATCAATTTCGTCTTCGGTATACTGCTCTAGAACCAACTTCATGTCAGGATTAGTGCCGTCAGGATCCATAATGGAAGCCATGTTGCTCTGACCATTAGTATTTTCTATCGTGACGATAAGGTGTCTGTTTTCCTTATTAGACCAATAAGGGAAAAGATATTTCTTTTTAGGTGTGTCTGCGGATACTTGTTTGACAGAGGTTTCCGAAGAAACGGCTAGTTCAGTCATGATATAAACTCCATATTAATAAAACTTCATTACTATATAGACAAGATTTTAAATCGTCTCATCTACAATCAATTGAAATTTTCTAGTTTTTTTATTTACTGGTATGTCTTTGACTATTTTAATTTCGAAAGACACATTATCTAAATTTTTTCTGTGTAATATTTCTTTGAGACGAGCTTTTACTTTTGATACTGCATCTGTTCTTTCACTTTCTGTGAGATGGTTTTCGAGGCATATAGGAAACATAAAAGAAGTAGTACTATTCACTTGCATCTGAAATTTACTCACCCCTTTCACATAAAATCTGCGAGTGATGAAAGAAGTAAAACTTTCTAATTCTCCGGTAGCATTTATAAAATTGACTTTAGTTTCTGCCCTGCTGACTAGATTTTTTACTACAGTTGGATATGTGTGTTTTTCACTCACAACTGTAAGCACATCAGCCATTTTATATCTAATTAAAGGCATGGTATAGTTGCATAAGTTAGTCACTAGCACATGATCTTCAAAAAATTCAAATATAAGTTTGTCATCATACAGCGACATTGTTTCTTTATCACGATTTGACCTTCCCATGTTACCATGCTCACTACTAGCATAAAGACTAATAACGTATGAGCCAGGAAAAGATTCAGACAAAAAGTCAATATCTTCTTTAGTTACAGTCTCTGCTGAAGAAATTACAAACATCGGTTTTATTTTTAGTCTCCCAGACGCTTGTTCTTCTGCTAAAATTTTAAGCATCGTAGTGTAGCCGCATACGACTTCTGGTTGAAACTCATTTAGTTCACTCAGCACAACATTTACAGAATCATTAATCTCAAATCCTTTTACATTAAATAGCATCTTAGGCCATTTAGTTGCCGAATCATATCCAGCATAATGACCACCAGTGTTTCCGTAAAATGCAAACCCTATTCTTTTTTTCTTCTTGATAAAGAAAGAAATGAACTTTAGTATGATAGAAAATTTAAGAGAAGTTTTGGTAGGTATGAGAGATTTTAATCCACGAAAAGTGTCTTTGGCATGAGAAACAAAGTACCCCTCTTCTCCAGAAGAACCTGAAGTGACTAGAGCAGTGTATTTGTTTAAGTATAACTCTCTTGGATCTGAAGAAGTAGTGATAAACTCTTCAATTTTTTCTTTGGTTATCTTTCTGTCTGTAACAATGTCATCAAAGTTTTCCATCGCCATAGTTTTAGTGAGAATAGGAAAATCCTCGGGAACCGAGGATTCAATGTCTATCCTATTCTCTCTAATAATTCTAGCATAGTAGGGAGAATTCTGATTCGCATATCTAATTAATTTGCGAAATCTTTTCAGCCGTTCAAGTTCAAAATCCATTATATAAAATAGTTTTTACGCAGTTCTCAGCCAAAGTTTTACATTAGAAACAACTTCTGTTGACGCTTGTACAGTGTCTCCAGCATAAGTTCCAGAAAAAGTATTGCTATAGCTTCCGCTATAGTTGCCAGTATATGAACCAGAATAGGTAGAAGTACCAACATAGTTACCAGTGTAGTAGCCAGTGTATGTACCAGAATAAGTTCCAGAATACGCAGAAGTGCCTACATAGTTACCAGTAAAGTTTCTGTTGTATGCGCCAGTATAATTACCAGTATAAGTCTTTGCACCGGTATAGTATCCGGTATAAAAGCCGGTGTAATATCCTGTATAATAGTTTGTGCCGCCTGCATATCCTGAATAAAACAAAGTGTAACCTTCAGCTCTTGCATAATCACCCGCATAAGCTCCAGCATATGCACTAGTGCCTACATAGTTGCCTGCATAAGTTCCAGAGAAAGATCCAGTATAAGAACCCGAATATGTTTTAGCGCCCACATAGCTTCCTACATAGTTGCCTGCATAACCACCAGCATATGTACCAGAATATGTTTTAGAGCCCACATAGCCGCCTACATAGTTACCCGCATATGTTCCGCTAAAGTTTCCTACATAGTTGCCTGCGTAGTTTTCCGAAGATACTACTTGGCGTGTGTCGTTTAATGTGTCTCCCATTTGAGTCCAAGTACCAGTACCTGGAGTGGAAGATTGTATTTTATATGTGCCTATACCAGAGTCAATAATTCTATTTCTAAAATTAGGAACAACTTGTTCAATTTCAGCATCAGACATCATTTTAACATTAGTACCATCTAGCTTGAGTGGAGCTAAATCGCCATTTGCAGCAGTAGATGGTGCAGTTTTTTGCCAAAGATATAGTGAGGTGCTACCACCTTGATTTGTATCGGTGAGCGTATACCGTGAAGTCCATGTGCCACCAGAAGGAGCAGACGCAGCTAAAACATACTGGCCTACCGTATAGCCAGTGCTAGTAACCATGTCTTCAATTACTTTATCTAAAATGTCAGTATCGAGGCCCGCATCCGTAAATTCTTTAATTGCAGAGTCATATCCTACAGGGCGATTAGTAATGCTCTCAGATGCAGCAGCAGTGACTTGCTTGAAGTAGTGAGTAGTATTAGTGGTTGCGCCACTAGTTGGATGAGTGCCGATCGCATCATTCCTGATTTGGTTAGTCCATGTACCAATAGAGGTACCAGTTAAAGCATTCGCAGTGTCTACATTGAGTTCGGCAGTGCCTGTTCCATTTGTATCATCTGCAAACTTTTGTGTAATTACAGCAGACAGGTATTGATTAATTTCAGCATCTGACATTTGCTGTAAACCTTGGAAGTTTGCAGAAGACACTGGACTGCTGGAAGCTTTGATTCGTATTGGAAGCATTTTTTATTATTCCTTAATTCAGGCGAGCGCCCGATGAGTCGAAAATTAGAGTTGGCTGCAATGTCTTCCATGTACTACTAGAAGAACAGACTAAATTATAAGATGCACCTGGTGCCAAGTCTTTTGCAACATTGACTGACAGGCTATCTATTTGATCAGATGTAGCAGGATAAATCTTAATGTTGACTGAAGTAGCATTTAATACAGTACACGATTTACCAGTAGCAGCAGAAGGAAGTTTGACACCTTGATCCGCTGTTGCTGTCGTAACTAGATTGTATGTTTTTGTCAATGCAGTAGCATCACCCTGTACAGTACCAGCAGCACTTACAGCGGCGGATGTACTAACAGTTGTCTCTCCAGAAACTACCAGATCATCAACACTAACTGAATCGCCAGACTCATATTTATCAGTATTCAAATTACCAAAGTTATTATCAACTTCAGTATTTGTCAAAGGAGTACCTTTAACTGACCTTAATGTTAATGTTGCCATCTACTTATTCCTGAGAATTCATTTTATCTAAAATTAACTTCAACGATTCTTTTAAAAATGTTACTTCGTCTTTCAATGTATTTATATCATTTTCATATTGAACAATTGACTCACTAGACTTTTGTCTTTGTCGTCTGGCATTTTTATATTCTTCCAATGCTCTATGATCAGTATTCACCAAACCTTTAGAATGTACATCTCTATAAAAGTTTGGTGAATCTTTTATCTGGACAAACTTATTTATGCTCATATTAAACCTGTAATGCGTATGCTCTAAGTCCAGAAGACTTAGGTATTTTTGCAGTATTGTCACTGAGGTGAACAATCTTTATTGCAAAATCTTTATATCCCTTGAATGTAATTGGCGAAACAGTTACAGTACCAGCAGTCGCTCCAGTTCCATCTCCGCCAGAGAGGGTAGCAGTTACAGTACCAGTATCGTATCCACGACCAGGATTTGTAATTTTAATACCAGTTACAACTCCACTTTCAACAATTGCTGCCGCTGTTGCACCGTATCCAGTTCCTGCCGAGTGAGTCAATGTTACTGTTGGTGCGCTGCCTTGAGTATATCCAGTACCACCAGCACTGACTGCAATGTTGCTGATTCTATAAACCTCATACTCATATACGCCAGTACCACTATCTGTTCCGTATGAGTTCGAACCTTTTGCAGGAATCTTATAAACATACTGTGCAAAATTTTCACTTCTAACTTTAGGAGAAGTTTCAATTTCTAGTTTGTGCCAGAAAATATCATTTACAAATTCAGCATCGTCTTCTGCATTTCTAAACTTACCGTAAACTTCTACGTCAGCACCTGCGGGTATTTTGTTGTCTAGGAATACTCTCATATCTTCAGCATCTTGTTTGTCTGCAAGAACTACTTGACGAGAAATATATTTGGCATCTGCGTTGCCACCAAATCTGACACTTTCAGACACTGGACTTGGATTGTTTATTTTATTTTTGTACATACCCATAGACATTCCAGCAAGATCAACTATCGGGCTAAGATTGTTTAAAGGAGTATTCAATGTAAATTTAACAAGAGCAGTTTTATTTCCTGCATAATTTCTTTGCTCATTGGAATAGCTGTAAATTGTCTTCTCTTCTTCCAATTCAACTGTTGCATTTGTCTCCAACGAAGTATGTGTAGTGTTAGCAGAAGCCGCCGCAGTTTTCGTTAGAGCGATACTTTTAGTTATAAAACATTTTTCATTTGGGTTAATCACCGAAGCTTTCAATACATGTGCGTCAACAACTCTGTCGTTAATACTATCAATATTGACAAAATTAATACCGTCAGATATAAGATCAGCCGATGTGAATTTTCCATCAGTAACTAGTATTTCCCACGTTTTGTAAAAAGAATCGAAATATGTTACTTGGCCCCTATTCAATTCAACACTGACTGTTGCTTGTGTCGTAGGAGTACCAAGCGGTAATGTAATTGTGGGAGCAGAAGTGTATCCATTTCCTGGATTAGTTAGTGTGACGGTGGTCACAAGTCCACCTGATACAACGTATGTTCCCGCTGCGTTTGAGCCGCCGCCGCCGGTGAATGTTAGAGCATATGTGCCATCAGTTGCATAGTCACCAGCAGTTGCTAATGTGAGTTTGAAACCGTGGACAAAAGAATCTAAATCAAACTTAGGAGCTTTTACTTTGCCATCAACTACTGTATCGTCCCATGTATTATTGTCTACTTTAATCCAATCAATATTTTTGTTAGCTGTGTTAAGTACATAATCTGTGTTGGTTTTAAAGTTACATCTGTTGACCATAAACATCAAATCTTCTGATTGATGTGCAGACCAACTTCTGTCATTAGCAGAAGTAAACAATACACCGCCATGCGCTTGCTTTGTAATTCTATTTGTTGAATTAATTTGCAATTCGCCCAGTTCTGCCACCCAAGCTTCGTATCCTGGATCATTGGCTTCTGGTCTGAGAACAATACAATACTCTGTATCATTGTTTAGATGTACAAGATGATTGAATCTAAATTTGGTTGATCTGAAATCAACACTGCCGTCAGCATTTATTCCAGATGCGTCAACATCTGATCTTCTTAGGAACACTCTGCCGTTAGGTACAACTTTTGCAGTAGGATTTCCATTAACAACTTCTCTGATTTCAAGAGTGACACCATTGTTGTTTGCTTCGCTTGATATAGTCTTAAAGAATACGTCAATCGAAGGAACGAACATTCCTCCAGGCATTCCAGTAACATAGAAAGTTTGTGCCAATGGATCAAATATACAAATGCTATCAGAAATTTGCTGGAATGTTGGAATTTTAAAGATAGGTGCATGATCAAATGCAGCAGCTGCCGTTGCGACTATAGTATTGTTAGCAGGACTTACTGTAGCATCATTAATCGTAGAGGAGAATGGAGTTGTGATTAAATCAACAGTAGCTCCACCACTACGAATTAAGTTTTCGGTTGCAACAGCATATCTACCTTCAGTAGTAGTTACTCCGGCAACAAAGTCTGATTCGTCAAGTCCGTCGGCTACCAAAATTGCATCATTCGATAGTGTCACGGTGACTACTCCAGATGCATCGCCTCCGCTGTTAGTATTTGTAGCAGTATCAAAAAGAGAAACCTCAGTTACAATAACATCATCAACTGCTTGGACTAGAGCAACTGTACCAGTAGTTGTATCAACTTCTTCTACTACTTTTGTAGTAATAGTGGTTGGCGTAAGAGTAGTAATACTCGTATCAATTGCAGTTAAAGTAAGCACTTCTGTTGGTGCGGCAGGAGTACATGCAGCACTCGGCTCTTCTACATTGTATGTCGTTCCATCATATCTCTGGTAGGTGCTTATTGAATTTCCAATTGTGCCGTCACCAACACCAAGGGCACAAGAACTAGTTACAAATACATCGTCTACTGGTATCCAATTTGGAACGCCTTCTTCCTGTACAGTGGTGATGATAATATCACCTTTTTTCGTCAGTGTTCTTCCATCTTCGCCAACTGGAAGTATTTCAGTTTTTGTTTCTTGAAGAGGAATTGCGCCTACTGGTGGTTCTGGCCATCTGGTAGTAACATAAGTAGTTTGTAAAGTTCTTTTACTTCCATTCGCACTAAATATTGCTGACGCATAAGAATCAATTCCTGATGCTACATTAGAATCAGTAACTTCAACCGTAATGTTTCCACATTTGAATTCGCCTTGATTTACGCTGATAGAGAAAGTAGCTCTACCGTTTGAATTAGAAGTTACGCTGCCCTTACTTATGCCGCCCATAGCAATCGCATGAGCTGCATTTGGCATCAGACCATCAACAGTACCACTTATACTAATAGGTCGAACCCATGCAGCAACTTCAGTATTGATAACTGAGTCGCCAGTAGATTCAGTAACTTCGTCTGGAATAGTTCCGTAGAATATACGAGAGCCAGTTCTTTCCCATGTTTGCGTATTTTTGCCAGCAATGGTTGTAGTTATATCGTAAAGTTGTCTGCGACCAGTATATGTCTTTACTTCTGTTTCCCAGTATCCATTTGCTTCTTCTTTAGTTACAATATCAACTGAAGTGGGTCTCGAATTGCCACCGTAACCCTTGGGTGGAATTCCTATTTCGCCTTCAGTTATAGTTGATGTCGCATTGACTATATCTTCTGATATTAACTCCCAAGATCCCCAAGTTTCTTTCCAGTCGCCTTTTATTTCTAAGTTATCCCACGAACCTTCTTTGTTCTGATAGGCAGGTTCAGCGTAGCTATCATCAAACCAAGCATCTTGAGATGGAGAAAGACTCAGCGAACCAGCATATGGTCCAAGTACAGGTGGCGGCGGCGGTATAATAACCGTAGTATCAGATATTGTAACACTAGTACTTAGAGTTCCTTTAGTAGTTCCAGCCAACCCTGTTAGCGTTAATGTAAGTGTTTCATCCACTGCATCAGCATCTGCGACAGTATTAAAAGTTACTGATGCGTCTCCAGAAGCATCTAACGTGAAACTACCAGTAAGAGATGCTCCACTTATATCTGCTGAGTCCACACCAGATACTGAATAACCTACTGTAGTGCCAAGTGGATTTGGTAGATTTAACACCTCTAACGATATAGTAACCGACTGACCTTCGTTGATCGTAGTAGAAGAACGAATCAAGTTATAATAAGGTTCGTCAGCTTTCGGTGGTACCGGAGGTGTTACAGGCGTGACAGGTGGCTGAGGAATGACCGGCGCAGGTGCTGGATCCGGTATTGGATCAGGAACAACCGGCAAGGGCTCTGGATCAGCAAATAACAATTCACTGATTAGATTTTTTGTTTTACTAGCTTGCAGTTGTTTTGTATATACGGCTTCAACATATGGAACATGGAACATGTCGCCAGTTTGTCCCACTGTTGTACTTGTAGCAATTGGTTTAAATGCAATGATACTAGAATCAAATGCGGCTCTTAACTGCTGTCTCTTTAGATCCAAAGAACATTTATTGTCATCATGACCAACTGCCATGACACCATATGTATTGAATGCGTCTATCATTAATCCATTTTTAAATCTATCTACACCAGATGCATCAAGGATTTCTAATGACTTGGATTCTTTTTCTAATAAACTTAAAGCAGTATAGTATTCAAGATTGGCAATTCTTTTTTCTAGTCCACCAATATCTTTCATCGTATAACGCTTAGTTCTTACCTGTTCGATGTAAGCCTTTAAGTCTGCTCTTTTATAATAATTAGCAGCCTTTGGCGACAAACAAGGATACGGAGCAAATATACCTTCAGAAATCGTCAGTGCATTATCCGGCACTGGTGGAATTTTTGGAAATTCAGCAGAATCTGAGGTCAATACTTTAAATTCGCCCTCTGCTGTTACTACTACCTTAAATGCTTGTGCCAAATAGTATTCTAGATTTGTATTAAAAGTTGCACTTGGTACTGGATTTGTTAATCCATTAGTTGGTCTATTGATCACTTCATTTGTACTAGGATTTGCAGCTACCGCATTCAATAGTACTGTTTTACCAGCTGCATCCGCAGCATCGAATGCTGCCTTGTCTATCAATTCAGCGGTATCAATTACATAAGGTCTAAAGTCTATGCAATTTCTTAAATCAATTATTCTACCTGAAGATGGATAATACAAAGGAATTTCTTGTAACGTCATGTCTCCGCCAGCAATTGCAGCAGAATAGGAATCTACACATGCAAATGTTGGTCCAGTAGAACCGTCGGCAGAAATCATATAATCTAATGTTACTAGAATATATCTTTTTGTTGCCAAGTCATACGCACTAGTAGCTTTTTGTTTTAATTTAGCAAGACCATAGTAACTATCTCTTTGTCCATTATCAACTATGAATTCATTTGTAACATTGACTCTATTGGTAACATAATCTGCATTATCAGTTGCAGTAATTGATTTAATTTTAATTAGATCAGAAACACCCAAGCAATATAAGTTGCTAGCCAATGACTGTGCGCCAGCATCTTGTGTATCAATCTTAACTATCTTGTCTTTTGTGTATGTTTTACTAATAGGATTCTTGTTGCTGTTTTGTTGCATATTAACATACGCTTTAAGATCAGCATTGCCACCAGTAGGAGGAGATGAAAATGTTATTGACACTGAGCTTGTTCCAGCACAAGTTACCGTCACACTAGCATCTGTTAAATCTACATATTCACCTGCCGCATATGTTTTTGAGCCAATAGTAAACGAGTCAACAGCAACTAGATGAATGTTGCTTGTTATAACAGAATCTGAAAGCGTTCCAGTTGCAAAGAAAAATGATTGACTACTAGGATCTGATGGAGATAATGCGACTACACCAGTGCTGCCGTTTACTTCGACATCAAATTCGTCAATAAATTTAAAATCAAAATTATATGCGCTACTGTTTGCTTTTAATGTTTTTAGACTTGCGTAAGGTAATTCCCATACTAGCCTATTATAGTTGCCTTCTTGAATTACAGCTTCGCCGCTTACTAATACAGTATCAGCAACTGCATTCGCAGTATCATTAGTATACGCTATGCTTTCAACGTCTTTAAATGTGCCACTCGACATTTTAATATCGTACATGTATAATCTATATTGCGCTGCGGCAGTTCCAGCATCACCAGAATCGAGAGAAATATATCTAATTTTTGCCGATCCTATTTGATTTCCAGTGATAGAAGTAGAAGAAAAAGTTGCAGAAGTCACTGAGTTCTGTGCAGTATCATATAGGGATACAGTTTCTCCACCGTCAACATCCCACGCACCAGAAGTCTCATCAATTAATGTATAGTTTCCGTAAGCAGTTGATTGTGCTATACTGGTTTCAATTTTGGTGTCGGTAGGTTTATCTATAGTTATTTTCCAATCTTTATTTTTATTTTCAATTGGATACCCGCCAACATTTGCTTTACCAGGTGTAATTGCAAATACAAACTTATCGGCACTGCCACCTTGTGCAGCACTAAAGCGGCCTCCGTTACCATCGAGGGCAAGATGTTCGTGAATAACAGTTTGCAATCCAGTTATAGTATAGCTGCCATTTGCATCAAAAGCAGATTTAGCTATAGCATCGCCTACGCCAGCTAACGGATTTGTCTTGATTTTACTTCTTATCATTCCGCCGTTGCGCCAAGTTGCGTACTGATAGAAATTTTCTGGCAGCGCAGCAGTTTGATAATCGTATGATCTAAGAGATGCAACCAACTGGAGACGATCTGCTCCAGGTGCATTGTGGTTAAAAGAACCCCTAGCAGGATCTAAAAGATCGCTGTAGCCTGTATTCGATGATCCGACTACCGCTTCTGAAATATAGAAACCAATATTTTTATCCGAAGCGATAACGAAAGGATCGATGAAAGCTGCGAGCGAGGTAGTTCTGATAAAAGACCCACGAGCATAAATTATACCAGGACTCAGTTCTATTTTGGGTGCTGATCCTTCATATCTCAATCTTGAGCCAGTAGGTTCTGCACCAGAATCATATGTGACAAAAGTATCGCCGCTGATCGTATTATTGAGAGAAACTACAGTAAGAGTTTCGCCGATAGCAAAAACTTTTCTGGCTGTTCCTGCTCTGTCGTTGTAGTTGAGATATAGAGTTTTTACATTTGCGGTAGCTGGAGTTTCTTCGGCCCCTTGTCTGACTGCAATTATCTGTGCCTTTATTCCAGTAGTACCACCGATTACTTCGGCGCCAACATAATTTGAAAGGTCACTATTGTTGACTACAGTGCCACCTAAATCAGTGTCTTTAATCTTAATATATCTAATAGATGAGACTCTCTCCTCACACCCACTGATTATTGCACCATCTTTTAGTGTAAAGCTGGATAGTTGAGATAATTGATCGGACAACAAAGTCTGAAGTTGAGTAAGCTCTCTCGCTTGCACCGCAACTCCTGGCTTAAACAAAATCCTAGAATAGTTTTTGTTACCGTCAAAATCGTCATAATAGGGGGAAGAATTTAAATTGAGAGCCATTACTTTTTCCTAAAAATTTATCAATGCTTTTATTGTTTCGACTTGATCTTCTGATCTAGCGATACTAGTTCTATTTTCTATGTAAATTACTTCGCCAAATGCAGTACTTATTTCTGGATCAGTAACACTATTTATAGCAGGCAAAGCATCGGCTGCCGCTACTGTTTTATTATATAATGTACTAGAAGCAGTTATTGTGTGAATTATAGGTTGCAAATATATGTTATATGTTGCTGGCGAATCTGTTGTAGTTACTTTTTGTATTACTCTAAATTCACCACCACCATCAGTAGTGATAATATCATCTAAATTATAATCTGAAGAATCATCAACATTCACTATGAAAGAGGCAGTACCTGTTACTGGGCCATCAGATGTTCTGTATATCGCAGTCTCTTCGTAATTATATATATTTTTTACTAGCCCTATTTGTCTAAAGTCATTGTCTAATATAAGATCACGATTATCGTTGTCAGAAAGAGATACAACTACAGCTATTGTCGTACTAAAAAATTCTTTAACAGGATTGTTTCCATGACCTTTTAGTGGCGATATTATAGCTCTAGCAGATGCTTTGTTGGCAGAATCTTCCTCTTCAGTAAAATATTCTACGCCAGCTGAGTTTACAAATTTAACATCTGCAAAAGTGTAACCAGACCCAACATTAGACATGGTGATTGCTGTAATTAATCCAGTACCAGCAGCTACAGTCGCTGTTGCTGTTGCTTCTATCTGGCCATCACCAACTACACTTACGAAGGTATCTCCAACTACATAATCTCTTCCAGCAGAAGCAATGACTATTCTTTCAATCGTTCCTTCAATTGCAGCATCTTCTATTGTCGCCTGTAAGACAATTTCGTTGTCTGTGTCTCCAAGAGAAACAGTGCCTTCAGCTCTATCTGCATCTGGATGTCCAGCAGCAATAAACTCAACAAATGCATAAGAATATCCAGAACCTGCACTAGTAAGAGTCACGCTTGCAACCGATAGCCCATCGCCTGACATTACAGCAGTTCCTTCTGCTCCGACTCCATCTCCCTGTATTACCACAGTGGGAGTAGATGAATATCCAGTGCCGCCGTCGGTAATATTAATGGAATCTACTTCTCCGTTTATGTCACCATAATATGGATTGTCTATAGTTATTTTTCTGACAGGAATATACGAAGCATCTAAAAATTTGTTCTGGTCAGAAGAAGACACTTGAAACATAAATTTCCATTTGTATCCGTCAATAGAACTTTCATATATGTCAGTCGTGGTGTGAATAGGTTTATCAGTACTGAAAACACCGCCATTATTGTCTATGCATTTGTACACTCTAAAATCATCTGTCATTACATAAAATTTAGCGTCTGCTAATGTAGTAGCGCCAGATGCAGCAAGATTCGTTGGAGAATAATCATCATCATACGAATCGTATACTGTTTCTCCTGTACTATCCCAATCTCTCCTTGGTATCAAATTACAAGAATCCGCAACTGTGATTGGTTGAGTAAATAATATATTATTTCTAAATTGTTTCAGATATTTTTCAGAGTCATATGGATCTTCTGGAGTCTCTTCATCTGCCCATGCAGTTGTCCTGCCAAAGGCAAAATGGTAGTAGTCGAATAACTTATTATTGTCATCGTCTACTACATTTTTTATTTCTCTGAGAAAGGATCTTGCTAATTCGACCCTAGCCAGCTTAGAAAGTAATATTGTTGCCACTAGTTTTACCTATTAAGAGATTGTAACGGTCCACGTAACTGTCATAGTATCTGCTAGACCCTTATTGATCACGGGAAACACTGTACGGCATAACATAGTACCAGCTGATGAAGCATTAAAAATAGCAGCCTCTGTTAGAGCTGTTGCTGCAACGCCTGCAGCGTAAGATGCAACATAAGCAACACTGTTATCAGTAGCAGTAGTTGAAGTTAAAGCAACACGACCACCTGCCGCTTCTGTTTCTAGCGTAGTATCTGCGGCTGCGGCTGCGGTAGTACCTGTTCCTACTGCCATGTGTGACATAGCAGTGGGTGCTGGATTTGCTTCTAGAGCTTTGGCAATGTGAGCTAAGCCAGCATCGACAACTAAATTAGAAACAGTAAAGTCTTGTTTGACTTTTCCATTTGCATCGCTTACTACAACATTGACTTTACCAGTCGCTTTTGTGCTGTCTTTCTTGATCATTTTATTTCTCCGTATTTTTTAAAGATTGCGATGCTCACCAACGTAGTCTTCGCCGAAGTACGTAGGAGCATAGTCTGATATTGATAGTACACCAGAAGCTGATGCGCTAACAGACTCAGTTTTAGTTAGTGATAAAGTTTTTACAACTTGTTGACTTACCACAAGGGTTTCTAGTATATCTGTAGATGTATTTATAACACGTTCAAACACTTCTGTAGTACTTATTGATTCATCAATTGACTTTCCTACTACTTTGCTCATACCAGAACCAATATAGTATAATGGTACGTATCCAGCTTCTACATACTCTTGATCATAATCATCAGAAATTGAAACTGTATCAGATATAGGTAAGCCCAAGTCCATCAGGTACGTCAATACATCTATAGTTGACACAGCGTCTGATTCTAATCTAGAAATTCCTGCAGAGAAAATTTCACTTGCAAGTGTCGTGTCTGCATGCGATCTGTTGTATTCCAATACAGGAGCGAAAGTATCTATTGGCGTAGCAGTGTCAATTAAAACTTTTTCTACAAACTTACTTATACCTGAGCCGGTATAGTTTAATGGTAAGTAGTCACTCTCTAATACATAATCTTGTATGTAATCGTCACTTATAACAGAAACGTCTACAATATTTTTACCTATGGTAAAGAATTCGCTGTCACTGTGAGTGGTAACATCATTAAAATCTCTGTACCATTGAACTACTCGTGTGAATACTTCTGTTCCAGTTACATAATCTTGCAACTCGAAAGCATGAATATGAAGACCTTCTGATAATATGTCAAAGAATCCACCCAGTGCTATATTGTTGGAGATAATTAAATCACCAAAAACTTCTAGGCCCGCAGGATGCATCAAATCTTTATATCTTTTTTTCCATTCAGTTTCAGCTAAACCTGTTTTTATTATATAAGAATAACTTTGATATCTGTAGTTATCTTGTATTCTATTAACATTAGACAACTTACCTCTATCGTCTTTAAATTTTCCTTGTTCTCTAAATAGATAACCTGTATTTAAAGTTATTACTACAGTCTCTCTTATTCTAGATCCTATAGTTATGTTAAATCGAGATTTGGTGTATCGTTTACCTGGATTAATTATAGCCCAAGCAGAAGGAGAATTTTTTGCGTCCAACGCTTCAATTCTTATTATTGCATTTTGTGAAGTTTGTCCACTTTCATTCAAATTTGCATAAATTTGGCCAGCAATAAAACCAGCATTTGATCCTGAATAAGTTCCAGTAGTCACGGACACAACTACTCTGTCAATATATGCTTTTACATTTGACTCTGCGGAAGATCCACCACGTTCTACAATAAATGTTCTAACAGAATCGGTATTGAATGTAACAACAGAACTTCCAGTATACCCAGTACCTCCGTTATTAACAACTATCGAAGTTATTACTCCATTAGTGACAACCGCTCTACATTCAGCGCCTGTGCCGCCAGAAATTTCAATAACGGGAGCTGCAATATACCCCAACCCTCCGTTAGTAACAGTTATCGATGTAATTACACCAGCACTAACTACAACTTCAGCAGTAGCATCTGCTCCTGGACCTGGAATTTCTGTTATACTCTCTGGTAATTTTATAGCTACTTCATAAACTTGAGGTGAAGTATGAGCTATTTTTGACACTCTGGGTATTGTTATTGGAATAGTTCTTGGAAAAGTTACAGATCCAATAGTCTCATAATATATTATATCAGCTAAGGTGCCGTTTAAGTTTGACACCTCATAGTTATCATATCCCGCAGATGCCCTGACAGAAGTTTCTTCTGTCCAAACTCCATCAGATGCTCTGAGTATATCTCTACTAGGATAATATACGTCAACTTCTTCGTTGTATAGTAGCTTGAAGTAGGCCTTAATGGACCGTTCCGATCCTTTTGACTCGTATATGTTCTTTATGTTTTTTAATACAGTTTTTCTATCTGCCTGAAGAAGTTGAGGATAGTCACTGGCAAGTTCAAGAAATCTTTTATTGAGTTCTGCGGTTTCTAAATCATCAATATCTGAATATTTTTTATTGAGCAGTAAATTTATAGGGTTGCCAGCAGAATCCATGTATTCATAATATTTTTCAATGAATTGTATAAATTTTGGATAGTCATCTCTGATAAATTCTGGTAACGTGTACTTAATACTAGAGGAAGTTTTCTCATCATATATAGTAGGATTTCCAGTTGCGAAACCCAGAGTTGCTTCAAATACAGCACCAGATCCAATTCCGTCAGTAGCTGTTACTGTAGGCGCAGAAGTATAATTCTCACCTATGTGTGTTAAGTGTATTGCATGGATTACTCCATCTAATACATCAGCAGTAGCAGTTGCACCAGTTCCACCGCCACCTGAAATAGTTATAGTGACCGGGGTTGAGAAACCAGAGCCGCCATTAATAATTTTTATGCTTGCTACATACTTGAGAAAATCTGGAATTTGATTAGACATTAATAACCTGCGACTTCGGTTGTTGCTATTATTTCAATTCCTTTTCTTTCACCTGTAATACTATTAAGAGAACTTCGATTCAAAGTTAGTATAGTATTTTTTGCTGGTTTTGCAACAACTGCTCCAGTAGAAACATCAGACTGTCTAGTTAAAGTACTAGTAGAAATATCTTTAACATCAGCATGTGGACTAGTTTTAATTTTAAGCGTAGTATCAGTGCCAAACAATGAAACAATTTTCATTGCATTTAACGTAAGTTTTCCAGTATCGTAGTCTATTGTTCCTACACTCTGTATTTTTTTGCTATTCGCATCTACCGCATTCACAATTCCAAGTCCACTGTAAGCGGGAGATACTACGCCAGCGTTAGGAAAATCCTGCAGTTTAACTTGATAATTGCTGCCGGCTACGTCTAATGTAAACCATGTACTGTGAAGTTCTCTTGGCTGAATCTTACTATTAAAAGTAAAACTATAGTTTGCAAATATTCCTAGCTCAGTAAGAAGTCTTTTCTGTAAACTTGGAACTACATTCACCGACAATATAGAAGGAGACACTGCTTTAACTGCATTATGTATACGAGAATAGTAAAAATTCTTATTTAACTGATTCAAGTCAGTAGAAAAATAATTTATGATAGCTGAGTTGGCTGCTGCTGTCAGTTCACCTGAAGATAAGCTCGTAGTAGATGGATCATATGCTATGCCAACTTTTAGTCCTATATAGGTGTACTCAGGATCAACAAATTCTGGTAAAACTGCAACAGGGGCTCTGGGCTGAATTATACTAGTTTCAATTGTATTTTTAATGTCATCAGTTATGATTTGGCCTTCAACCGGATCCAGAGAAATAAACACTTTACCATAAATAGGTGGATCATTGTTTTCTCCTCCCCATACTGAACAAGATTGTATGTTAGGATTTGATGCCAATATGAGACTGCGATAGTCTGTAGCAGATACTGCCCTTTCTCTTGTTTGGTTGAATATTGGTGCTGTTTTTCTGATACTGTCTATGCTTTCCTTTTCAGCGCCACCAGAAGCGATAATGGTATTTGCACTATCAAAAGATTTTATCTCATCAACTCCACCCGTCAATGTGGCAGCTATTGTAAATGTTTTTGCTTTATTTGCAGCCGATCCAGATGTAACGAGATAATCAATTAATACAATGTTGTCAGTGCTTAATTTTTTACCAAATACGTCATCTCCAAATCGAATAACATATTTACCATCAACACCTTCCTCTATAAAGTATGCAGCAGTAGTACTCTTCAAATCCAATACGCCAGTGCTTAATTTATAAGATTCAATAGTCGCATCAGTACCAGATTTTTGAACACGAACCCGCAATGTAGTGGTGTCTACATTCATATTTGGAATTGTCAATGGACCAGAAAGATTATTTGTGTCGATGATAAATCGATTTGTAACACGAGTGCCTTCTTTAATGGCTAGATCATTGAAAACAAACTTATCTACTCCATCTACAGTTTGTAGAGTAGTAGAAGTATCGGTACTTGGATAAAAAGTAAAACTAGTCCCGTCGAGAGTAGAAGTAAATGGAATATTTCTTAACAGGGTAAAGTTTATAGCAGTATTTGATGCCGATGGAGTAATAGACAGATCAACATATGCAGTGGCCGATCTTCTCGATCTTGGAGTGTAGCCCAAACTTTTTGCTATAGACACAACAGAACTTCGCTTAATTGCTGAATCTAAAAAGGATTCATTTGCCAACATATGAGCAAGAACTGCATTGTAGTGAGTATTATATGATAGGGTATCTAACAATACAGAAAGGGCAGAACCTTCAAAATCGTAGTCACTAAACTCGCCTGATTCTATCAAAAACGATTTTAACGACTGCTTGATATTATCGAAGTCTAATTCTGATACATTAAGTTGTGCCATTTTTTTACCTTAATCTTTTTAAATTTGCTGTAAGTGTTTGAGGGCGAGCAATACCCACAACAAAAAATGTGAGGTTAACCATATATGAATTTTCATCCACACTAGGAAAAACTGTCATAGTTTCTATTCTAACTCTTGGCTCATAGCTCTGTATTAAATTCTGCAAAGTTTTCGAAATAAGATTTGCAGACAGTTTGCTCATGGGTTCGAACAAAAGCCCTCTCAAATTTGCTCCTTTTTTAGGATCAAACGGCCTCTCGTAGAAGTTAGTAAGCATTAATATTCTTAAAGATTGCTTTACCGCATTCACATCTATTTTTTTTGCGACATCGCCCGTAGCAGGATTAGCAGTAAAGCTTAAATCCAAGTCTTTATAGAGTCTTGATTTTTTTAATGATTCGTTTGCCATAATCGTATTTATAACAGTTTTGTTATAACCCTATAGAATCTGGTATATTAACATTAATAAAAGATTTGCCCTTTGCTTGTTTGACTGCATCAATTCTATATACAAAATCTTTTACTTCTGGTATCTGTATGCCTAATAAATCAGCAATAGCACTCTTTTTTGGAGTAGTGATTGGAGTACCTTTTAAAATGAATCCGGCGCCGTCTTCTTCAAAATTTGGTATCTTCTGGCACAGATTGTTTAAGTCTAATGCACCAGTCTTTAACAAATTTGGAATATCATCGATTGCCACATCGCCCAAATCTAACCCGCTGTATTTTGTTTTTAGATTTGACACTTCATTTTTTAAGTCATCTGCCGCCAGTTTTGCTGTTAAGATGTCGGACGCAAAAGATTCTATATCAGCTTGCAATCCTTTTATTTCTTCTGGTAATTCAATCTCAGGTACATATTCTTTTAGCTTAGAAATAACTATAGACTGCAAAGCAGCAGCGTCTGTTGCAATAAGAGCAATTTCAATTGCGTCTTGAATAGACTGGCCTTGAGCTGGAGTTATAGGTAGCTTATCGATAGCTTTGTCTATCAACTCATCTTTTGTTAAAATACTGTCAGTAAGCTCTACTAGTTTTTCAGTAGCTCCACATAAACTCATATATTACTCCTAAGGTACCGGCGGTGTCATATTAGCCGGATGTTTATGGGTTCCTAATACAATTGCGCCTTGTCTCACGATTGTTCCGCTTGCAACACCAATCACTGTATAGTTGCCTGTGTGTGTAGTATTACCAATAATACTTCTAGCAGGTGCGATAGTCTGCTGTGCTGTTGATAGCAATACTTGCGCTCCTAACGATGAAAAAGTCTGCAAAGATTTTGCTTCTACTAATTGTACAGAACCAGTCATAGTTTGATTTAACGTAGCCTTGAGCGACATATTTAAACTAGCAGCTTTGAAAGTGCCGATTGGTGCTAGTAGTTTTAAATTTCCTGTCGCACTCATTATCTTGCAGCCCAATATAGAAGTGTGATTTGCAGACCCAACAGTTATAGATGAAAGATTTCCCCCAACTGTACCAAATTTATTACCAGCAACAGTTTCAGTTCTATCTCCAATAATAGTATCTGTATGATTACCGCCAGTTCTAAACGAGCTACTACGAGAGACATTTGTGCTTTGACCAGACAGCACTTCTGTCATATCATTACCGACAACCTTTGTTATCCTATCACCACCCACAGAAGTGAAAAGATTTCCACCGATCTCTTGATACATGTCACCCGTGACGAGCAATTTCGCATCGCCTCCTATGGTAACATCACACGATCCTTTGATGTATACTTTTTTATCTTTCAGGGTGATTTCGTATTCGTCACCAACAACCTTTGTTATCTTTGAGCCATCTGCTTGGATTTCATAGAAAGTGCCCGCATTATGATACTCGTGTATTCTGCCATTGTTTGGCGTATCGTCTACTTCAAACACATGACCAGTTTCAGTTTCAGTTACTTTGTTATATGGATACGCAGATGTTTTGTTGTCATAATTTGGTTCTTGATTTGCTGCATTATACATCCAACCGTCTTCGCCAAATCTAGCATGCGGTTCTTCCCAAATCTCTCTGTCGTACACCGCACCCGCTTTGTCTGATTGAATAGAATCAATATGAGGAGCTGATGCTCTAGGAATTGCCTCTTGTCTTGTTGCTCTTTTGTTTGTAAGAGTTAAGTGTCCTTCTGCCACAGCATTTCTTGCAAGTCTTGATAGATCGGGCTCTTGTAGTCCGTTGAGGCCACTTTCGCCTTCTCTCGGATAAACTTCATTAGGGTCAGCAAATCCTTTATCGCTACTTCTTTTATTTCTTGGTTTACCTGGCAACGTGCCAAATATTACAGGAACTTGTTCATCTTCTCCATCGCTGAAAAAACCAACTACAGTGCTACCCTCTACAAACGAAGGTGTTTCACCTACACCAGAAATACTAGCCGAAGTCATAGGCATAATAGGAACTGCCCACGGCAAATCTGTAGTGGGCAAATCAGCTAAGTTTTCAGTATGATATCCAATGATGCGTACTCTACATCTTCCTAATTGAGCAGGGTCGACTCTATCTTCGACTACACCTATCCACCACTTAAAATTAGGATACATCTTCTTCTCCGTTTGACTCTACGTTTTCGGGCGAAGAAGAAAGACCATTTTTAATTAGTTCTGTTTGCATAACATGTCTATCTGCATTAATTTTATGATGTATTGCTGAAATAATATATAGTCCAGATAATAAAGGATCCAATACAGTAGTCAAATCATCAGATGGTGGCTCTGCTGAAGGATGTAATAGACTTATTACATGCCCTACTTGTATGTCAGTTCTTCCTGGTATTGTCATTTCAAATTTATAATTGTCAAACGAATTCAAATAGTTTTGTCTGAAAAGAATTCTATCAGCGACATAGCTTGCGGTTGAACCATCTGGCAAATCTTCTTCATCAGACAGTCCATAATCGTTGTACAATCCAGAATTGAAAGAATAAAAATCTTTCTTTGTTGCTGGATTGCGCTTTATGTTTTGTGGTAAAATGTTAGTGGGACCAGTCTTTGTAAATTTCCCCATATCTTTCACAAAGTCAAAATTTTGTTGAATTATTTTTTTAGTATATAAATCGTAACCGTCCACACTAGAAGCAAATGCTCCTTTATTATTTCCATCGATCACATCTACTGTAGTCAACATTTTCAAGTTTTCAATTTTAGTCATAGAATCTGGCATTCTATTTCCAACAAAGTCTAAGTCAGTTATTCTTCTTGGCATCTCTGCGCCGTTTCTTTCTAGAACATATTCGTCAAACACGCCGCCGGTTCTTTGTGAGTATATTAAACTTTCGACACTTGCAAAATAAAACGCTTTATTTGATTCAAAGAAGAGGTAATCAGAACCTAATAAAGAATTACCTTTTACTTTCTTTGATACATAATTTATATTTTTTACTGGTGACCAATAATTCGATGTGTATTTTACTTTTCTTGTATGTGGAGTATCCATTATAACCAGCTGTCTATCATATTTCATGTATTCTTCGTATATACTTGAAACTATATTATCAGTAGTATCATTATAAGATTTTGTTATCGTGGCTGTTTGTTGTTCATATCCTTCGATAGACATAAAAGAAATATTGTAAAACTGCGAACGATCATCATTCAGAATTCTATCGTATATTGCATACACTTGAAATGTTTTTTCAATTACATTGTCTGGCGTATCTTCCAAGCTAACAGTCCGTATCTTCATTGTGATATATTCGTTACCAAGAATAGGTAAATTTGATATCAAGTTTGCAGCATCGGCAAGAATCAAGTTTCCAGTCATGCAAGGCGAAAACAAGTCTTCATACAGATTTATCTCTATCATAAATTCTGTAATATCAGCACTACTTTCTGTACTGAGACTGGTAATAATAAGCTTTTCTATCTTATAATCACCAGCATGTATGAGAACTTCATCTTCCATGTTATTGCGCCATCAATGATTTATAAGAAACAATAAACTCTGCTAGAAATTCAGGTTTCAATACAAAGATTTGTCTTTTTTCTTCATTCAATTGAAGTTCATAATCTAAATTTGAAACTGCTTCTATTGTGCCATCGGTTATGGCATCTGCATCGTGATCTACTATTATTGAAATATCTGACGTAAGCCTATAGTGATGATCTAGTGATGCATTTCCTATTCCATACTTAGACTCAGTATATGTGAACATCAATTCTTGATTTTTTGGCCACTCTTCATTCACACTTACAATATCATTAACGATGAGAAGTATCCAATGGTACTTTGAACTACCATAAAAATTATTCGCCAACATGTCTGGCGTTTCTCCATCTTTTATGTAGTACGCATTTACTGCTAGTTTATTGTTCTTCTTTCTATCTAACCCGACTCTTCTAAAAATGTCTTTAGTTAGTATTGTTTTATCGCCAGTCTTATACGATATTTTGGGCATTGCTTTAAAAAACATTAGAAACCATCCGCTATTCTGTTGTTCGTTAGAGTTTCGAGTTCAGTAAACGCCAACTCTACATTAATTTCAGCGGGCACACCACCGGTATTTAATATAGTGGTAAAAGCGTCTTGATTGCCATACGTGATTTTCATATCAGTAAGCGCACACGAAGATATTTTATTTAAGTGGGGATTAATGTCACCCCTATAACAATATTCTATTTCAAACTCGGAAGGATATTCTAAGAAAAGTCCAGTAGGATCATTTTCAGGATGCATATGATATTTAAAAAGTTCAATAATTCGCTTAACATTTTCATACTCTGCGTTGTTTCTTGGAGCAAATTTGTAGTTAAACGCAAACTGACGAAATCCCATACTTGTAAATAGCTGTTCTTTATATGGGTTTGGTGTTTTTCCTGATGCGAGATCAACCCCTGCCCCAATTTCCCCGGTGATGCCTAGTGAAGACGGTAAAGATGCGGCAGCTTTAATTGCACTTCGTATTCCAAGCTCACCAACTCCTGTGCCAGCTGACAGTAACTGACTCATATCGCTGTTCTGAATTGCATCAGTGACAGCACCAGCAGCTCCAGCGAGAGCGCCAAGTTCTTTGTTTTCCCAGTTAGCACTGTATCTAGCTATTGGTGGTTGAGAAATATATAAATCAATCAAACCGAGAGTTCTTACCGTTCTTACTCTTTCTACCACGCCTGCTGCAAGACCAACGCCGGCGCCTGCACCACCAATAAATCCAAGAGTACTTCCAATTGCATTTGTACCTTCGCCGATCTTTCCAGCTAGTTTTACTCCTAACGCAGCACCGGCGGCGCCGCCTGATAATAAAGCCAAAGCACCGGCTTGTTCTGCACTTAATCTATTTTGTTCTGTTCTGTCGACCGCTTCTAGACTACCACTAACGCCATAATCAGCATAGTCTGATCCAAACCAGCTTTTGTTTTCTTCGTCTATTGCTGAATTTGTCGCCAGCGCCACTCTACTATTTTCTCTTGCAAGAGCAGTAAATCGAACACTATGAAGATGCTCTGGTTCTGAGTTGTTGGTAGATTCGCCTAGCCGCAAAGGATATTCAAATGCTTTGACTGTAGTATAAACGTATTTCTTTAGGTTATCTTGATCTTCTTGACTAATATCAGACAGATTTTCAGTATCATGATTATTTTTTCCGTCAAATATAGTCCCTGAATTATCTTCCTCAGCTGGCGCAGCATCTTGAATGAAACGCATTTCATTAGCTTGTTCTTGTGAAATTTTTCCATTGTCTGCAGCCCTCTGTGCCGCAGAGGTTCTATTTCGCTGTTGCCCGGTAGGAGTTCTTACGGTATCGTTCATTTTAATTCCTGTATGCAGAATCGTTTTCTTTATTTATAACAGGAATTTAATGTATTACTAATCTTCTGAGTCCGGTGTGCCAGTTGCATGAGGATCTATAATTTGACGAGTAAACGCTCTTTCTTCAATTATGCAATTAATATAATCTACTCCAGAGTATTCATGATATTTTTTTAAGTCTTCTTCCGAGATGCTGTCAATAAATTTTTTCCAATACACTAATCCCTTTACCATCATATTCGAATAGTTATCAGTGACAGGATCAATCCAGTGTTTTGTTACATGATCATTTGATCCATCATAGTGATAGCAATGCATTTCTCTTTGGTGATATAGATGCCAGCCTTGTATGAAAGATTTCATTACCATATAATGCTCTTCGCCTTCAAAGAATATTCTAGCATCATATCCAACATCATCAACCCATCGTGTAGGAGCAAAAAAATTGCCTGCAAAAATATGAATAGCTGGCATTACATCATCAGTTTTTGGTATCCATTCGCCATGTGCTGCTGGCATTCTGTTGTGTTTCTGAAAAGTAAAATACTTGGCAGAAGTAGCAAGAGGATTATTTTTGTCTGACAGTTTATGGGGAATACCAGCAGCATCAAGACTGTAATTATGACATGCGGCAGTTAGAACTACTCTAGAGCTGTTTGTTTTTTGTCTAGCAAGCTCCCAGTCTTGTAATAAGTATCGGTCCCAGTCTTTGTCGTAAACAATATGAGAATCAACTTGATATAAAAAATCTTCATCTTCTATCTGAGCTGCATTTATTTTTCTTGCCCAAACTACTCCTGCTGCGTATTCAGGCTCAATTCTTTTGTATCTGATATTAGGGTTTTCTATGAGTTTCTTTTCAATAGAAACCAGACTATCTTCTAGTTTTGTTTGTTCAAATATCCCAATTATAATTTCATTGTCGCCCGACTGTTCTTCCAGTAAGCTTTTAATAGTGTATTTCAGCAAAGGATCTCTAAATGATACTACACTAACGAATATTTTCATTCTTTTTTATCCAGTCTAAATATTTTTCTGACAGAAAGAAATTTTCTGTAATATTGAGAGTCTCCTCCCAAAATAGTATTTCTACTTTTATCTACCTGTTGATCTGTACCTGGTCCATATCCACCTTCTAAATGAGTATTAAGAAAAGGTATAATATGTAGAAGTGGTTCACCAGCTTTGATGGTTAGTTCACACTTACGCTTAGGAGTACAAATCAGATTAGCAGTAGTGAAATTTTTGTAGTCAACTACTCCTGGCCAAACATGTAAATCATCGAAAATTTTCGAATGATAAGTAGCAGGAAGTATTAATGCAGATATATTCTTATTGACAAAAATGTTCCAAGGTGCACCTATATGCAGAACTGTTAATGGAACGTCATCTTCTGGCTCAAAAATACCATCAACGATGGTATGATCCATTTTTTTGGGCAGATGAAATCCTCTAGTGCCTCTCTTATTGTCTCCAATTGTGGCAACAACTCCCGCTTTGTTTGCCTTAATACGCATATCACACCAAGCAGGTATGACATATCCTAATTTAGCGTAATCTACCATACCAGGACAATGTACAAACGTGTTCACGCCATACTTCTCTATTCTCTCATCTTTTCCCAGTACAGGCACATCTTTCGCCATCATGATAGGAAAATCTAGATACGCATTTCTAGTTACGTCTACAAACTCAATGTCTTTTTCTTTTTTGAATATTGAAAACATTATTTTCTTTTCTCTCTCAACTCATCAGTGTAGACGTTTATTTTATTGGATTGCCTTCTGTGTAAAAGATCAATATCTTTGAATTCTTTGTCTGTCATCGGTCTAGTCACGCATTCTCTAGGAACAGAAGACCTCTTTATAGGTATAGCTAGTACTAATGGAGTGCCCGACGGTAGAAAGCCATCAAAATTTGGAGTGTGCCAAACAGCAGGAAAGTTAATCTCTTTAGGATAAGTATCTGTGTCTACCAGACCACCCAAACAGGTGAAGTGAGGATTTGCAAGACTGTTGTTCACTAATGGAATTATTAAAGTACTCCAGCCGGGTGCTGTTTTTATAACCCATGGATTAATAAATTTTACTGGCGGCGCTGGCATACCCGGAGCTTTTGGTCCTAGTTGATCTAGAGTATGAAACTCAGCCAATTTCATAGGTTCAGGATTAAAAACTTCAATAGTGCCGCAGTCCTCAGATGACTTTAATCCAAGGTCGCCGCAGAGTGGTATGACATAGCCTAGTGTCATTGCATCTAACATTGGCATACATTTTTTTGCAGTCAGGCCTTTTCTATTTCTAGCATCACGTCCAGTCATTGTAGGTGGTATGCTTTTAAACCAATCTGGCACATGTTTGTTTGCTGGTCTTGGAGCTGGAATAGTACCTTCGACATTTGGATGACAATAAAACTCAATTATAGGCTTTTCTTTTCTCTTCAAAAAATTAAACATTACGATTCTCTAGGACCAGTAACCCAAGTCACAAGTGTATTTCTTTCACCAGAAGTTACCGGTAAAACTCGATGTGGCATCCAAGACGCAAAAAACAGTGCATCGCCTTTTAAAGGTTTTAGTTTCTTAATCTCATCTAGATTGCCATTAGTAACTATTTCAAACTCGCCGCCTTCATAATCTTCTGGCTCATTCAAAAATACTACTACTGATATTTTCCTAGCATTTTTCTGCCAACCAAAGAATACGTCCCAATGCCAACAGTAGTGACCATCTTTTTTATATTTAGTATATTGCATGGGACCAAAGTCATCTACATTATATAAAAAGTGATCGTGGTTAGCTTGCGCTATTAGGTAGGACATTCTTTGATACAACCAATCAGTATTTTCATCATGGTCCATAAAGAATACATCTGAATCTCTTGCTTTCTTTAAGGCGGTGCCTGAGAGCTTACTGCTAATTGTACCTTTTTGAAAGCTCTGTAGTTCTTCTATCTCCCGTATCTTTTCAACTTCTTCTTCCGTGAATGCTCGATTCATGTGAGCATAGCATTCGAAAGTACCTAAATACTTGTTTATTCCGGTCATAATTTTTCACTTTTTAAATAATATATACAATTCTACATCATATTTAGATGATTGTCAATTGCTTTTTATTACTACATTACCGCCATCAGTCACAGTGACCGGATAAGTATCTGAATCTGGATAATCATAGTAAGATACTTTTTGTGGAGGTGTATATGGTGCTGCTGTTCCGCCAACATTAGATCCTGGTAAAGTCACTCCCATTGCGGTTGCAGGTTGACCAGCGACTGCTGGCTGAGCAGAGTTATATGTTGCTACATTACCTCCGGCCGCTGAATTATAACTCGCTATATTTCCTGCTACGTCTGCATTATAACTAGCCACGTTACCAGATATTGGCGAATTGTATGACGCAGGATTTCCTGATATTTCTGGATTGTATGTTGCAGGATTACTAGAAGCACCTGAATTGTATGAAGCTACAGTACCCGGTGTTGGTGCATTGTATGTTGCAGCAGATCCAGGTGTTGGTGCATTGTATGTTGCAGCAGATCCAGGTGTTGGTGCATTATATGTTGCCGCAGATCCAGGTGTTGGTGCATTGTATGTTGCAGGCCCTGGTGGTGTAAATGTATTGTAGGTCACTGCGGTGCCACCACCAGAAACATTTCCTGGTGAAAATGATGGTGCATTATATGTTGCAGCATTACCGCCATTTGAAGATGGTGGAACGTAAGTATCCGGATTGTATATTATTGGATTATATGATGCAACCGTTCCTGGTGAAAATGTTGGTGCATTGTATGTTACTGGATTAAATGATGCAACCGTTCCTGCTGTTTATACTGGTGCATTGTATGTTGCAGCGGTACCGCCACCTGAAACAGTTCCTGGTGAACCTGATGGTGCATTGTATGTTGCAGCGGTACCGCCACTTGAAACATTTCCAGGTACAACTCCACCAGGTGAGTATATTACTGGATTGTATGATGCTACGGTACCGGGTGTAGTTCCTGGTGCATTGTATGTTACTGGATTGTATGTTGCAGGATTTCCTCCTGATGAAGAATTATATGTCGCAACATTTCCCCCAGTTGCAGGATTATATGTTGATATAGTGCCAGCAATTGGCGAATTGTATGTTGCCGCAGATCCAGGTGTTGGTGCATTGTATGATGCCGCAGATCCAGGTGTTGGTGCATTGTATGTTGCAGGATTACCCGCAGTCTCTGAATTGTAAGTAGCGATATTGCCACCAGAGTCTGCATTGTATGATGCTACGTTACCCGGCGTAGCTGCATTGTATGATGCTACGTTACCTGGTGTTGGTGCATTGTATGTTGCAGGATTACCCGCCGCACCTGCATTGTATGATGCCACATTGGAAGGAACTGCTGCTGTACCTGTGCCGCCTTTGCCCTCTACTGTGATATCATGTTTTCCGAATGGCACATCAAAATTACCAGAAGCAGTGACGGTAGTAGTACCAGTACCACTAGCTCTCCAGGTTTTTTCTAGACCAAACTTACCAATTGGCATTAGCTAACATCCTTCATAGATAGAGAAACAACATATGACGTGCCTTGGTCATATGTAAATGCTGTCCAAATATCAACATCATTGGCGCCAGTAGTAGCAGGAGGAACAACACCGCCGGCATAAGCACCGTCTGTCCACGTAATTGTATGACCACCAGATCCATCTTGAATTGCAATAATAGTAGCAACCGAAGTAGAACCCGCTGCAGGAGGATTAGTAAAAGTTACAGTAGCGTTTCCTGTAAGATTTAGTCTGAAGATATTAGCAGCAGATAAGTCTAGACTGATAGCACCAGTTGCAGAAGCAGTTGTCAGCATTACTTCGCCGTAACCTTTAAGATCCGCAGTGATGTTGTCCGCTGAAATATCTCCGGTAGCAGTGATATTAGCTGCGTTCAAAGTTCCGGTAGCAGTACCGTTAGCGGCATCCAGCTTACCACTAACATCTACCGCCGCAAGCTCATCGTTCAAATTTGTAAAATTAGCATCCATTTCTGCCGTTGTGAGTGCAGATGCTTTGCCAGCTCTAGTTACAATAGTAGCCATTGTTCAATTCCTGATAGATAAATAGTGTTCTAGTTTATTTTATTTATAACGGACAAAAGTTTAGTACATGACATATTCGAAAGAAGTTTATTCAGGAAGATTTCAGCCAAGAAATCCAGCAAAATACAAAGGTAATGTGAGAAGCATAACATATAGGTCTAGCTACGAGTTGAAGTTTATGAATTGGTGCGATATAAGCGACTCAGTATTAGAATGGGGCAGCGAAGAGATAGTAATACCGTATCGTTCACCGCTAGATAACAAGATTCATCGGTATTTTGTAGACTTTATTGTGAAGATTCGAAGTAAAGAAAAAGTAAGAATGTGTCTAGTTGAGGTGAAGCCAAAGCGTTTTACACAAGAGCCAAAAAGACCTTCTCGTAAAACAAAAAGATTCATCAACGAAGTCAAACAATGGGGAGTGAATCTTGCTAAATGGGAAGCCGCAAAAGAATTTTGTCTTGATCGCAACTGGGAGTTCATGATTATTACTGAGAAAGAACTCGGTATATAGTTATAAATAGTATTATGGCTAATCCTTTTGAAAACATACAAACAAACACTGGCGGCAATGATCGATCCTTCCGCTGGTATCAAGATGCTGTCCGTAAAGTTGCGGGCAACATCAGAAGTTTTGGTGACGCATCTCGCTCAGACATTGGTGAATTCACTAATCGTTTAGAGCCTGGCAATCTGTACATGTATGTGTATGATCCCAAACACAAAGACACGTTACCGTATTGGGATCAGTTCCCACTGTGTTTGCCATTTGATGATACACCTGGTGGATTTGTAGGACTCAATTTACATTATCTTCCACCTTTGCTTAGAGCAAAACTTCTGGGCGAACTGTTGAATTATACCGACAAGCAACTGACAGATAAGAGCAAGATCGAAGTTAAATGGAGTATGCTAAAATCTTTCAGTAAGTTTCCTGGTGTGCAGCCAACAATAAAAAAATATCTGTACAGCCAAGTAAACAGTAGATTCTTAAAAGTAGACCCAGAACATTGGAAAGCATCTATATTTTTGCCAACACAAAACTTCCAAGGAGCCTCGAACCAACAAGTTTGGCGAGAGAGTAGAGATATAATAGATGGCTAAGTCACAGACCAAATACGAAAATTTCTTAACGCAGATAAGAACTCAACACACTCCTCGATCTGATAGATTTGAGGTTGTATTCAATTTACCTCCGCCTTTGATAGGTACTTCACCAGATTATATGCGAACGATAAGCATGTATTGTGAAGAGGCTCAAATACCTGGTATTGCAGCAACTAACTTGCCCATAAAGATAGGTGCGTGGACAGAATATAGAACTCAGAACGTAGAATTTTTAACGACAGAAATGTCGTTTACCTTCTTGGTGGATGAATTGTTTTCTGGTAGAGAATTATTTGAAGATTGGATCTCACTTGCTGCAAATCCAAATAGTAAAGAAGTCAGATATTATACTGACTATGTAGCAGATATTACTATAAAATCACTAAGCACCAAAGATGATGTTCTAGCTGCATGGAAATTAATTGATGCAACGCCTAAACTAATCAACTTGACACCAGTTTCTTGGAGCAACCAAGGACTTATGAGAATGACAATTTCTTTTTCTGCTAAAAAATGGGTAAGAATTTACGATGACGTAGGAATAGATCCTATTGGAGACGGCGGTCCAAATTAAAATAATATATTATACTACTATTGGAGAATATAATGGCATTACCTGTAATTGATGTACCAACTTTTGAATTAGATGTACCCGGAATAAAAGGGAAAATTAAATTTAGACCTTTTCTTGTAAAAGAAAATAAAATATTAACTCTTGCTACAGCGTCCGAAGAAACAGCAGATATGTATTCTGCTTGTTGTCAAGTTGTAGAAAATTGTTCTCTGGGAAAGATAGAGGCGAAAAGTCTTGCAATGTATCAGCTACAATGGATATTTTTGCAGCTGAGGTCAAAGTCTATAGGAAACAATCAATCCTTTATATTGAGTTGTGGTAAATGTGAAGCTCAAATAAACTATGATATGGATCTAACTGAATTTCAAGTGATCGGTAATCCAGACATTACAGAACAAAAAGTAGAGTTGAGTGAAGATACGGGAATTATGTTAAAGTATCCTTCTGCTGAAGTTCAAATGAGTGAAAAAGAACTGACGGACATAGAAATATTATTAAATTCCATTGATTATGTATATCAAGGCGAAGAAATTATAAAGCCAGAAGAAGAAACTATAGAAGAAATGATAGAATTTATTGACAGTTTACCAGTAAGCGTACTCGAGGAAGCTGCCAAATTCTTTCAAAATATTCCTTCGTTGATTCATAAGGTTGACTATACCTGCACAGAATGTGATACTAAAAATAGTACTGTGATAAATGGGTACGAACATTTTTTCGGCTAACTCTTTCTCAAGATTCGATGGAAAATTATTACAAAACGAATTTTTTGTTAATGCAAGAGCATCATTACAGTTTAACCGAGTTAGAAAATATGATGCCTTGGGAAAGAGAAGTTTATGTTGGCATGCTAATAACACATTTAAAGAAAAAAGCGGACAAACAAAAGAGTAATCAATAATGCTTAGAGTATCTAAAAATGTACTAGACCCAAGTTTTAACGGCGGGTCAGTAAGAGACACGACAACTGGTCGCTTTACTAGTGATGGTGCAGAGGCACTTAGTACTAATATTAGATCGGCAATGAATGTGGGCAGGTCAGCAGGAATAAAAACAAATAAAATTTCTCAGGTCTCTTCTGATATCGCCAAAAGCTTAGGCAAAAATACAATAGATATACAAAACATAATTGAAAACCAGGGCGATGAAACAAAGAAAGAATTGGCGTCTCTCATGAAAAAAATGGCAGCGGCGCAGCAACAAACAGGCAAAGCAAGCGTAGCTGCCATCAAAGACTTAATAAAACAAGTAGAAAGAATAAGAAGTGCTGCCGGCGATCAAGGTGATGAACTAGTAGAAAAATTTGGTTTAGATAAAGCTCAAAAGACTTTAGCCAGTGATGTAGGTCGAGGAAGTGTAGGTGGCACCGCATGGCGAAAATTGATGAAAACAGACGAGGGTCTTGGATTCAAAGATTCCTTTAAACAAGCATTTACTATGGAAAAAATGTTTGGCTTAAAACCTTCTGCGAATACTGTCATAAAGAGGCAAAAAGAAGATGTAGAAACTGAACAGGAGAATAAGGCACAGATCGGTGGAATGGCTAACTCGGTAGAACAGCTTGGAGTTACACCAACAGAAGCCGATACTCCATCTTCATCAGCAATTGAAAAGAATGCAGAAGGGGGCAACACGTTTGTTTCTGGTATTGATAGAGAATCCCTAGATAATAAAAAAGTAGAACTTCTTGAGCAAATTTTAGCAGAATTGAAAAAGATGTCAGAAGATAGTGGTGGTGGTTTTGGATTACCATCTTTTCTTCCTGGAATGACAGGAGGTCCAAAAAAAGCAAATCTTTTTCAGAGAATGAGAAGCAGAATTACAGGAAAGACACCTGCCATTTCGCCTGACGATCTTCTAGATATAAACGGCAAGCCATTACAGGGCGCAGCGAAGAACTCTAGAATAAACAAAATAAACGCATCTAGAGGCTTTCCTGCTATACAAGCAACAAACGTAGCTGACGATGTTGCTCGTAGCGCCAGTACTACCAGTAAAGTTCTAGGTGGTGTAGGAAGAATTGCAAGTAAGGCAGCAATACCATTAGCAGTAGCAGGTTCTGTGTATGAGGGATACCAAGATTACAACGCAGCCGATCAGCTGGTTGAATCTGGTGCAATAAATGAAGAAACTGGTCAGATGTTCACGGAGCAAGATGAAACTTCGGGTAAAGTAGAAGCAGTGACGGCAGCGACTGGTGGGCTTGCTGGTTCTTTAGCAATGGGATCTACCGGTGCTACTATGGGCGCTGCTTTGGGATCAATTGTTCCTGGAGTTGGCACAGTTATCGGCGGAGTAGTAGGTGGTGCTATTGGTGGTGTAGCAGGTTATTTTATGGGAAATAAAGCTGGAGAAATGATAGGTGATGCAGCCACGACTACATCAGGTGAAGCCGCACTAGAAGCAGCAGAAGACAGTGGATTGTACAACAAGAACTGGGTAGGAAAAAGTAAAATTAATCCTGATATACTTAAAGAAACTTCTGACACGGCTCAACTAAATGCTATACTTGCTGACGATGATCTATCAGAAAAAGATACTAACCGAGTATTAGAAAGACTTAGCCAGCTAGACGGCGGTGGAGATTCTACTACTGTTGCTCCAAGTGTACAAAGTTCGGCTTTCAATCAAGCTGATGAATCTAGATTTGGAGTCACAGAAAAGCCTCCTGTAAATCAAACCTCAGCTGAAATTATGCCAAATTCACAGGAAGCGCAAGTTTCGGTTACACCAACTGCGGATGCTGTTGCAAATATGACTGATGCTGCTGGAAATGCTACTACAAATAATATTACAAATATTTACAATACTACAAATAACAATACGAGTGGTGGAGGTGGTGGAAGTCAACAACCAATAATCGTAAATCCTTCTTCAAGTAGAGAAAACAGCAGTTCGTTGGCACAATTCAAATCGAATGGAACTAGATAACAAAAAAGGGGCAAAGCCCCTTTTTCTATTACAGACTATTGACTAGTCATCTTGTGCTAGTTTAGCAAAGTATGACATGGTGTCATCGGTGTCATCTGTATCAATCGCAGTTTGTTGTCTGCTTTCAACCGCTGTCGTAACATCCTTTAGAAACGCATCGTCTGCCAAGTCGCCAGTAGTAGCTGAAATGCTTTCTGCTGTGCCTACTCGTGATGCTGATCCAAGAACAAAGTCAAGCTTCTTCTTCAGTTCATCATACGACTTGAAGTTAGAAGGAGCAATGATTTCAGCAAGTGAATGCTGCTTGTTCCAGATTGCTTCAATCTCTTCATCAGAGTCAGACACAGGACTAACTGCCGAGAACTCAGACTTGTCGTAGTTGCGATAGCCTTCTACTTGACGAATCTTCAGCTTGAAGTTAGCACCATCCCAGAAGTCAAAAGGATTCATTGGATCTTCGTCTTGAAACTCGGGCTGCATAGCGTCTTTGATTTTGTCAAAGATTTTCTTGCCAAACTTGTACAAGAACACTTTGCCGTTGTTAGCAGGATTGCCAGAATCCTCTACTACAAGAATGTTAGCGTAATATGATAGTCGGCGCTTCTGCTTACGAGCAACTTCTTTGTTAGCTTCTACACCGCTGTTCCAAAGCTCTGAATTGAGTTCTGATACAGGGTCAGTTTGCTTGAGTGTAGTAAGTGAGTTTTCGATGTACCACTTACCAGATGGTCCTTGAAATCCGTGATTCCAAAGTTGTGACCAAGGCATATCTTCGCCTTGTGGTGCAGGAAGAAAGCGAATAACAGCATAGCCATTACCTGCTTGGTCTACCGTAGGTTTCCATTCTCGATCATCGCCTCGATTGCTTTGCTGAGGTGTATCAAGTTTTTCAACTTCTTTCATAAGTGAATCGAAGTTGCCACGGGCCTTGCGTAGATCGGATAGTGAATTAAACGACATATATTTTCTCCTAGTATGCGTTGTATAGATTGTATTGCGTTATATTGCGTTGTATTACTTCGTATATAAATTTTCAAACACATCGTCCAGCTTTGATGTATCAATCTTATTTATATTCTTTAATTCCCTGTCAATATTCTTGCCAGGCTTTTTCCCTACACGCTTGATGCGTTTTTCTTGCGGTCTAAACTTATTTGATTTGCTCATCGCCGTAAACTAAATTTAGTTGCTCCATGTGTTTAGCGTTAATTTTATCTTTATCAAATTTGATAAAGGGTTTATACTTTAATATCAAAAGACATATATCCTGTAAGACAAAATCATCATAATATTCTTCAACAAAGGGTCTAAGCTTTTCTATCATTACCATGCTGTCCAAACTTATTTCACGACCCATATACATTCTAAAAATTAAAGGATGTGTGCCTTCTGATATTGCTGATTTGATTTCTTCTTTTTCCATTCTAGTAAGAATTAAATCAAGATCATTATTAAAATTATACAACATTTTGCGCTTGTTTGTCAACCACTTTTTATAAGTTTCTAGACAAGATGAATCAAATATTCCACCCCATCTATCACCCTGTGAAAAATTGGCAACAAGAATGTCTATAATTTGTTCTTTAGTGTAGTCTCTCGCCAATTTGCGGATAGAGGTAAGGTCTTTTCTTTTTAAAAAAGTTTCCTTCTTGCCTCTAACAGCGCCTTTTGTTTGCGTGATATCATACTCTTTAGTTGTAAAATGCAACTTTAAAGACAGATATATTCTAAAAACTTCAAATGGTTCCATATTAAAAGGGTAGTTTATTAGATTTTACCTTAAGAAGATTGAGTTCTTGCGCTTCTGCTTGTATCTTTTCTTTGAGACTGGTACTAATTAACTTATTGGCACTTTCGATTTCAACATCATTTTTTGTACAATATTCAATAAGAACGTCAATACAGGACGATTTCGTATGAATTGCTTTGCGTTCAATGTGCTGTGAGAATTCAGCGGCCGTATTGAATTTTTTTGTGATGATAAAAACATCTGTAAGTTTTTCTGAGTTTGCCATAAATTCGTTTACTACTCTAATTGTCAATCTTGTTCTCCTTCACCCAATTATCTATGTAACTGAGGACATCATTAGGACATTCTATGTAAGGTGTTTTACAGATAGTAGTCTGCGCTTCACCTGGTTTATCAAAACTGTGAACGATTGAAGTGTTAAATGCTTGAGCAATTGATATTATAGTCTTGGGATCACCTTTACCGAAGTGTACTTCTTTCAGGTGTCTTTCATCTACTAACAGTTGCAGTATGCCTTGTACAACATCATCTACATGAGTGAAGTCTCTTTCTTTGCTTCCGTTGCCGAAAATAGTGAGAGAATCACCCGCCAAATAGTCTTTCTTAAACTTTCTTATTACTGTACTGTATGGACCATAGTCTGCTTCTCCTGGTCCATACACATTGTAGAAGAACATTTTCATAAACTTTAAATCATAAAGTTCTTCATACAAATCTAAAATACCTTCACACGCTGCTTTGCTCCATGTGTAAGGATTAACCGATTCTTTATACTGTGTGCTAGAAGATGTCGCAAAGAACAAGAATGTCTGCCAGTGTCTTGCCCAATCACACACAGCCGTAGTTGTGGTGATGTTATTGTCAATAGTGTCTCTTGGCTCTTCAAGTGATCTGCGAACTCTAGGACTGTTTGCTAAATGTATGATAGCAAGAGGTCGTGGCATTCGTTCAGTAAGATCACACCAAGCAACATCTTCAAAGATATATCTGACATTGGGAAGATCAAATACATAATCTCCTTGTCGCATATCATCTACAACAGTGACATCAAATCCAATCTCAGCAAGACGATACACTAGGTGAGATCCTATGAATCCACAACCACCTGTAACTACTATTCTTGCGTCTATATTTTCTTCATTCATATATTATATTATACAGTATCAGAGGTCGATGTCAACACATTTTTAGTCAACACATAAATTAATTCTTTTTTCGATGTAAAAGAATCTATTTTTTCAAACACATCCAGTTTAGCAGTAGCTTTAGTAATACTTATCAATTTATCTTTAAAATCTCTTCCGTAAATTCTATAATGCCCGTAATCATTTTCATCTGGATAACCCCAGTCTCTAGTGATTGCATTCGATGGCAGTGCAGGCTGTGGTACCATTATATACACTTGCCCGCCCGGCTTTAATATACGAATTAATTCTTCAATTGCAACAGTATCATTTTTTATATGTTCCAATATGTGTATGCAGGAAATAAGATCATATGTGTTATCAAGTCGGTTAGCATCTTCTAAATCTATACTATTTTCACCGTTATATTCAGATACCTCAAACTCATTGAACCAGTGAGAGATGATCGGCAACAAATCAGGACTGAGTTGTAGTGTTTTGTATTGTTGCCATTCAGTTGTTCGATTCTGGTCGAGTGTTTGTTTTAAGCATCTCTGTCTTGGCTTACTTCCACAACTTGCACATTCTATAGTAGACAGGTCTACTAATCCAAATTGAGCCAATGGCCATTTGTCTTCTGGTACATTGTCAGGATTATTCCATTCAGTCCCTTCGCACCAATTACATAAAAAATTATTATTCAGCATAAAATATATGTTTATCTATTTTAGTCGTTCTTGTAAATGCTAATCGCCAATCAGGCTTGACTTTTGTTGAGTGATAGTAATCAGCGCCGCCTGTGTTGTCGCTATGCTTACCGACAATAATCTCACTCGCTAATTTGTATAACTCTTCGTACTCGTGAATGTTTCTGATGTAATCAGATTTACCATCACAGTACCAGCTAAACTGACATTGATGTTTGATCGGCACAAGACGATCTCTTTCTGTCTTCCACCAACGAGAGTGTCGAGCTTGATAAACAACATCACATATGGTATCAGGAAAATTAGGACTTTCTACACGATTCAGAGTAACAAAAGCTACTGCCTTCTTGCCTTCGTATGACTCACCACGAGCTTCAAAATAAATATTCGTTGCTAAACACTCGGTATTTTTTTGTGCAAGATCATACCATGAAGAATTCTCTTCAACCGTTGTTATTACTTCTAATTCTATAGGCGTATCATCTTCATTATAAGCAAACATACTTGCTGATGTTACTACAAAAACTGCACCTAACATAGCAAGCGTATCTTCTAATATATACATGATTGTATCCTTTAATTAAGGTCCGTTTTTAAGGGTGGAACCCATACCCCACTAGCATTTTAACGAGTTTTGAAATACATGGTGATTTCAAAGCCGAGTCGTACATTTTCGTAAGTTGGCTTAGTCCACATAATTTTTCTCCATTGGTTAAAAAAAGAAGGACTTGGGTAACAAGGCTCCTTCAAACCCCGATGAAGTTTACGCTGCTAGGCGTAGACCCTCATAGTAATCGTCATTAGCTGCGATTATATTTTTGCTTCTAGTTTAACGACCTTCTGCGTTAGTCGATTCTCCACATGCTTTCAGTTGTCTGTCGAATCTATGAATAGCCCCATCAGAAGAACACTGCTCCGATTCGAACGGCGTCCTAGTGTTGTCCATCTGCGCTTCCCAACAGCACCGACAGTGTT
>Ga0187219_1000015_pt1 | contig 62299 bp, 83 predicted proteins | sample 13SPOviralmetaG_FD_130162 | JGI IMG/M metagenome (GOLD analysis project Ga0187219, IMG submission 130162) | Marine viral communities from the oligotrophic San Pedro Time Series (SPOT) site, San Pedro Channel, CA, USA - 13 SPOT_SRF_2010-07-21... | ecosystem: Environmental > Aquatic > Marine >... | reverse complement strand
TAGAGAGTACGTTGGTTACAGAGGGGTAATCTTTTCCTTCTGGAGTTTTGTAGTGTCGCTTGGAATAGCCTTTAGCATAATTTAGATCTTCATAGGGGAGAAGTGAATCTAGGTGCTCAAAGGTTCTGCTCTTCTTGATTTGACTCATAATAATCCTTTTGATACTTAGGTTTTCTCTTTTTAGAGGATAACCGCTTTCGTTTTTTAGGGAGATCGTCACCCTTATAAGATTTCTTCTTATATTCGAACTTTCTTAACTTTGACATCTTGTTGCCTTACTTTATACCCATCATTTCTTTAGTCATAATATAATCCCTCACAAAGTCAGATCTTACAATATCTTCCCAAGAAAACTCGAAGACTTTGAAGTTCTTTAGACGTTCAACAATAGCCATGAACTGAAGGATTCCATTTTTGTCCCTCTCCTTATCGAAGTCGGACTGGTAGTAGTCTCCACACATAATGAATCGGCAGTTTTGCCCGACTCGAGTTATGACAGAGTCTAATTCGTGAAAATTAAGGTTTTGCATCTCGTCTACGATGACGATAGCATTGTTTAGAGTCATGCCTCTTATGAACGAGGTGGACATAAACTCTAGTGTATCAAAGTTAGTCAACTTAACCCAAGAGTCAGAGTCTTGGAATATTTCGGTACATATGCTCTTATATGGTCCAGCATATGCTTCTTTCTTCTCGGTTTCGTCTCCAGGAAGGAAACCAATGTCCCGAGTTGGTACAATAGATCTTACAATTACTACCTTTTCAAACTCAGTAGACTTATCTAGGACTGCTTCGAGAGCAAGATGCATGGCTAGGAACGTCTTACCTGTACCTGCCGAGCCAGACAGCACAAGGTTAAATGCGCTGTCCCATGACTCGAATACTTCCTGTTGCTTATCGGTAAGTGACTCTATCTGAGTCATATTCTCTACACGAAGTTTAGCGATTTTACCAGCCACATTAATCCCTTATGTTGTTGACTTTACAGCCTTCCTTGACTTTAGAAAGAACATCTTTCCACCCATCACCAGCTTTTCTTAAAGAACCGCCAGTCTCATTATAATTAAATGAAGGTGCGCCAATAGACTGACTTACTTTATCCTCTGCGCCACATTCTGTGCAGGGGTTTTTGGTTGGTTCGTCACGCTCTGATATTTTACAGAACTTAGTAAACACATGCTCGCATGCCTTACACTGGTAATCATAAGTTGGCATTAAACCACACCCTCTTTGATTAAACGCTCACGGTTAGCAAGGTGTTGTGCTTCAACCTCATCTTTAGAACCGCCAAAGTATGGAACAGCATGACCTTCTTCAACTAGGATCTGAGTTACTGGTCTCCAAGCATCAACATTAGAATCATAGACTGTAAAGTCTCCAAGGATACGACCAAACTTACCTTTCATATCCTCACCCTTTTTACTTACTTGTGTTTTAAGTACAGGGTCTTTTCCGAGAAGCGACTTCAATCTAGCTTTAGATGCTAGACCAAATTTCTTCTCTACTTTGTCACGAGTCCTTGACTCAGGAGTATCAATACCCATGATACGAACTCGCTCTTTCTTTAACCAAACGCCAAACCCTAGATCAATATCAACATCTACAGTATCACCGTCAATCACTCTAACTACTTTAGTTTTATATTCATACATCTTATTTTTTTCCTTCTATCCAAGATTTGGCTTGTATCTCTGCCCATGACATTGTCTTTTCGGGATAGAACTCATCCCTTGTAAATACTCCATCCTCAAAGAACCTACACCCATAATACTCTTCACCAGTTGCTGCTTCTTTAGTGAAAATAGAAACACATCGAGGTGGCTCATGCTCAGAGTGATAGGTTTTAACTACCCGAGAGATGGGCATTTTGGCATTTGACTTGATCATTCTTGTTGATCTAATCTTTCTTTAACTAAATCATACAATGGGTCAAGTTCTACTTCCTCTTCAACGCCAACTTCCTGAAGTCTGAATGGGCTTCTTATTCTAGTTTCGACCCTAGAAGTTTTTATATACCCAGAACTCCGCAATTCTTCTATATCATAATTGCTTCTTAACCACTTATCTTCAATGATTACGCTGGCATTAATAGTTTTTTCTAAAATTAATTCGCTGTTTTCAGACTCAGCCAAAGAAGATATTGTAGATACGTGATCCTCATCTCTTATCTTAACTACTGCGTTTGCCGCAACATTAAACGGTGCCATTGTTGTACTAATTACTTTAACCTTTTTCTTAGAACTTGGGTTCACCCACCATGTAGTTTGGTGTGGAGCAGAATGACATTTGACTGTATAAGTTTTACCAACTTCGATTTCCATCGTATTCCTCTTATGCGTTATACACACTATTTAGCTTTATTTCCAAGTAGATTTTTCTTCTATAGCATATTGACAACCATGAATAAAATCTCTATCTTCTTCAGAGAGAACAGACCAGTAGAAGCTAAGATTATCAATCAACTCAGTTACTACTTCGGGGTCTGCAAGATGATGGTTAGTATTCATGAGTTCTTCAAGCATATCCATCTTACGCTCGATCTTTTTTCTTAAAGGATAATCAGACATATTGAAACCATTTTGGCGTTGATCTTTTAGTCCAAGACATCTTGAACCTTTCTTGTTTAGTATGGTAAAATGCACGGTACGATTTAACAGCATCTTCAAACATACACTCAGGATTAGAACCCATGGCAAGTTTGAATGGTGTCTGCTCTACGGCAGGGATATTGTTAGGAACTTCCTTGAGCGCATTCCTTAGTTTAGTATCAGTAGAGTGGACTTTACCATAACGGTAGCGATACTCGTCGCACAAAGCAACAAAGTGTTTGTAGTGCCAGTTATAGTTAGCGACAGACTCCATAGTCCAGACAGTACAGGGGTGATGCATATGAACCGCTTTGTACAAACTGTTTTCTCTAGAGTCGGGCAACTCCCAGTACCTGCTCATGGTCTTGCCTGATTTAGAGGGTCGTCTAGACTCTGCCCCATCTAGCATTCGATGAGCGGTTGAAAGCATTTGCGCTGACTCAAGAATCATCTTAACAACATGTTTGTCGCATTGCTCTTGGGCAGCAATAATTGGATCATTATCAAGTACAAATATATTCACAGTAATATTCCATAATAAAAAGTAGATGGGGCTATTATACCCCATCTTGAATCAAAAGTAAAGCCTTTTCTAAGCAGCTTCCAAGTCAGTAATATAATTAGAGATGTACTCATATTTCTCTTTTATCTTGTGGGCTAAATGCTTCTTGCCCTGTTTTTCCAACTTCCACATATAATGCTTCAGTTCTTTTGAGTCTCTCTTCAAGCGTTGTATCTGACTGGGGTTTATCATAGGTGTCTCCTCTCAGGTTAAAAGAAACATAATGAAGAAAAGAACAAATACTCCTATGGTTGAGTGGGGAAGCCAACCTTCCCCACGATTGACTTTAATATGAGATTACTTCTTAATTAATCCATCCCATACACTAGAACACAGTTGTTTAGTAATCCCTTTATATTTCTGCGCCAGTTTCTTATCTTTCATCCAGATAATCAGTTGCGCATCTTTTTCGTGAATGGATTCTAACAACCCGATAAACATCGACTCTCGCTTCACCGCATTAAGTTTCTCTCCTGGTCCACCAGTTACAAAATATCTCAAGGTCTTTGATTTTTCTAGCAAGGACTCTTTTGGTTCTGGGTTGGGGGTGTATGGAGGTTGACCTTTAGGTAAAAGAGTGAATTTGATACTATCGTCATACGAACCTTTGACGATATCTCTAAGTGCTAGGCAGGAATTGTCTAGCAAAACTTTCTTTTTTTCTTCACGGTTTTTAGCTTTGGCAGCTAACTCGAAAATTTCATATAAATGTTTTGACATTATTAGTGGAACTCCTCTACACACTCGATTAACATATTACAACGATTCTTAATAAGATAATTCAATACTTTCATCTTGGGTGCAGGCTTTGATTCGTTATAGTTATTTATAATATTTTGTTTTAGCACTTCAGGCATTTCAGCTAAATCAATCATTTGTCGGTTACGGCAGAAGTTACGGTATGTCTCGGTATCCATAATCTGCTCAAGGTCGTCAGTATTATGTAGCCATGCCTCTAACTTCTTTTTCGTAATCGGAGATTGACGTAGACCATCAACCAAAGCATTATCAGGGGATAATACATTAGGAACACCATCGCTAGAATCGCCACGCATGATATGCTCAAGCAAATATGAACGTGGGTTATTCTCTTTGATTAATGCTTTCTTGTATGGGGAATACTGTGCCACGTTATCGAACTTGTGTAACTGGATAAAGTCTTTATCCGCAGATACAATCATAACTGGCTCGTGCTGACCAAACTCCTGAGAGTTGTAGGACAAAGCACCGATAATATCATCAGCTTCTGCACCTTTAACCTTTAGCACTTTATAGGGGAAGTTATTAGTCAAGTCTTCTGACAGTTGATTGATAGTGCCAAAGATTAGATCCCAGTTGCGGTCATCTTTATCACGGGACTTCTTACGGTTTGCCTTATACTCGGGGAAAACGTCTTTACGCCAAGAACCGCCCTCGCAAGCAATAACCATTTGACCATATTCCTTACGGAACATTTTGTTATACATGCGAATGGTATTTAAAATAGTATGACGTATTAAACTCTCGTCTTCGTCTGCCTTGTGAGCAAATATAGAATTTACCGCTACGCCATTATAATCTAGAATAATCATGATTCATCCTGTACGAGTTGACCATAACTGATAGTGAAGAAAGGAATAAGGATAACTGTACCCTCAAACTGCATTGGGGTATGTGTTTCGGTATTCAGGTTATACGTCCAAACCAACTTACTATCGACAAATTCAATATCAAAACCAATACCATTGCGTAGTTCGAAACTGAATATCCGACCAAATATTATTTTATTAATCATGACCAATCTACCTCACCGTGTTCGTCACATTCATTAATTGAAAGAGCGCAGTGGATTTGTTGATGACAGCCTTTGTGTTCCCAGCCATCACTCTCTATACCACAATCAAACTCTTCAGCGTATAGGTCTTCAAGTTTTTCTAGGAGATCCTCTTTTTCTTTTTCGGTCATATCTCCACGAACAACTTCTAGATTCCAATCAGTAGAGCAACCATCCCACATTTCGAGCATATCTGCATGATAGTCGTCCATTTCAAACCATTCTTCTTCGGCATCTGGCAACCAAAGTTCTTCTAACTTGGCATCTTCGCCATAGAACTCATAGAAGTCTTCAAGAGAATCTATATCTCTATCTTGTAACTCTTCTAAGATTTCGTCATCGGTTTCAGGGTAACGAACTATAAACGATCCGCTACGATACAACTCTTCTTTGGTTAACCAACAAACAGTGCCGTCTTCGAACTCTTTCTTCCAAGTCGACAGGTCAGTGACACACTTTTTGAACTGGGGTTCAATCAAATAATATTTCATTACAAACAGTCTCCACGTGTTTAATAGTACCTATTATACTACACTTTATTACAAAAGTAAAGGGTTATTTTGAAAAATATTTCTCTAGATATTCAAGGTGATCCCGAAGACTTAACTTCTCTTTCTTGGCTTGGGATACTATTTGGTCAGAAGCACGATCGGCTTCTAATTGTTCAACTATTGACTTTTGATCTTCATACTTATTCTTTATGTATTTCAGATAGCTGTTGCTTGGTGCTTGCATATTGTAGTCCTCTTAGGTGGGCTCTGCGCACTTTAGCGGATATCCAATCATTATAATAATCGTCTCTGAGTAAGACATCACGCTCGAATTGATACTTCGCTTCGTAGTAAGTGCATTCGGCTTTGGTTTTACATAATACTAGTATGGTTCTTTCAAATCTATCAGTACCACGAGTAGATACTTGTTCCTTCAATACCTCGCTAGAACCATAATAATCTTTCCAATCTGATTCAACTTTTAATCGCTTTCTTCTCTTACGAGTCTTAGTAATAGGGAGAGTTTTTGCTCTCCAGAAGAACTTCTTACCGATATACTTCTTACCATTATCAAGATCTAGTATCTCGTAAACAAACCCATATATTACTTTAGGGTCGAGTTCTTCTGGCTCGTAAGGTTTACCATCATATAACCACATAACAATACTCTAGTTAGTTTCTTTAGAGTATTTATTCTACCAAGAATCGTCGTATTCTGGGGTTTCGAAGTCTAACTCGGCAAACCTCTTATGATCCGTACCACAGAAAGGGCAATATCTCGGCTCTAGTTCGGATCCGTCAAATAACTCATTATGCTCCACCTCATACTCAGCATCACAGCAGGCACAAGTGATCATAAGGTCATTTCCTTCATTGTTACATGTTGGTTTAACTGCTCTAATCCACCAACAACTTCTTTATCTTCTAATATGAATGGCATAGATCTAACATTAGGATACCTACCGCTAAAATCTTCAAGAGAAATATCTCGGTTTAGTTTAACCTCTTCAAACTCAAGGTTTTTTGTTTGTAAAAGGTTTTTAGCACGGACACAGTTTCCGCAGTTATCTTTTGAATAGATCGTATACATTATAGAGATAATCCTTGTAGTGTGTCGTTGGATAGGTCTTGTTTAACACCCCCAACAACATATGAGCTGATTTCGGTTTCTTGAGGGGCAACTTGTACGTTACCGCCCCCAATCCATTTCTCTGTCCATGGAAGTGGGTTTGCTTGAGGAACGTGATAGTTTGAGTGAATGCCAAGAGACTTCATTCTCTTTGCTGCAATCCATTCAACATAATCATTTAACAGGTTAGAGTTTAATCCTATCATAGAACCATCTTTGAATAGGTATTCTGCCCATTGCTTTTCTTGATTCACTGCTTCTTCAAACATAGCAACTACGTCTGCTTCGCATTCTTCTTTAATCTTAACAAAGTCTGCGTCGTCTTTAGGCAGTAGCCTGAGTAGCGATTGAGATGCAGCAAGGTGCGTATTCTCATCACGTGCAATAAACTTAATAATCTTTGCATTACCTTCCATCTTCTTTAATTCAGCAAATGCCCAAGAACATGCAAAGGAAACATAGAAGCGAACACCCTCAAGAACATTAATAGAGTTTAGTACCATCCATAGTTTCTTCTTGAGGTCATACATATTGATGTCGACTTTCTTACGATTGACTGTGTGTTTCCCTTCCCCTAGTAATTGATACCATCGAGAATACTCAATAAAGTCGTCATAGTATTTGGAGATTCCTTCGGCACAATCAGCAATCTCATTAATATCTAGCATCTCGTCAAATACCTTAGAAGGATCTGAATAGATGTTACGAATGATATGAGTATAAGATCGTGAATGGATAGTTTCCATAAACGTCCAAGTCATTACTAGTGGTTCAATCTCGGGGATAGAGGCAACAGGCATTAACGTCTCTGCTGGACCACGACCCTGTACTGAATCTAGTAAAATTTGTCTTTTAAGGTTAGAAGTAAAGATATGCTTTTCGTGGTCGGTTAGCTTTGAAAAGTCTATCTTGTCTTTTGATACGTCTACTTCTTCTGGTCGCCAGAAAAACCCAAGCATCTTATCGGTGAGTTTATCTAGTTGCGCATACTTCAATGTGTCATAACGAGCAATATCTACGCTCTCGTCAAAGAACATCTTGCTCTCTATATGCGATTTTGTTTTCTTTTGAAACACGCTCATTAATCTTTCCCTTTATATTTTACAGCTTTCGCAATCTTCGTCATCGTATTCTCCTTGAGGGAGATCGGTTAATGCTTCTTCTTTCAGTTCGCCAGCACCGTCGAAAGTGTTGCTGTAATACAATTGTTTACCACCGTATTTGTAAAAACTTACGATGTCTTTGATCATCTGCGACATAGGCACTTTACCATCTTCAAAGTGCTCAGGATTATAACTGGTATTGACCGATATACCCTGATCGATATACTTTTGTAGTACTGCGCAGACTTTTAGATAACCCTCTGGTGTTTGTTGATCCCAGAGTAAGTCGTATTTATTTTTAAGGTGATGAAACCCAGGAACTACCTGTGCCATTACACCATCTTTTGATTGTTTATATGATACCAAAGCACGAGGTGGTTCAATACCATTCGTGGAGTTACTTATTTGCGCAGAAGTTTCTGCAGGCATGAGAGCCATAAGAGTTGAGTTACGAATACCAGTTTCTTTCAACTGCTCACGTAATCCTTCCCAATCCATTCTCTCAGCGTGAGGTACAAGGTCATCTACATCTTTCTTGTACGTTTGATTTGGAGTTATTCCCCAAGCATATTTAGTATCGCAAACATTTTCAATAGAACCTTTTTCGACTGCTAGGTCGGCAGATGCTTTAATAAGGTGATAAGACCATGCTTCGGTATATTCATCAATCGTTGCCAGAGCATCATCGTTATACTTTAGACCACGTTTGGCTAGGAAGTACGCAAGGTTTATGATACCAACGCCCAGAGGTCTACGGTTCATAGTCGACTTCTCTGCTGCTCTTACAGGGTATGCCTGATAGTCTAGCAGGGCATCCAATGCTCGCACTGCAAGTCCACAATACTTTTCAAAGTCTGATGGCTTATCAATAAGACCCCAGTTGATTGCTGATAAAGTACAAAGGCTAATCTCTCCTTCTTCTCCATTTATATCTTGTAATGGCTGAGTAGGCAGATTGATTTCGCAGCAGAGGTTGGACTGTTTGATAGGGGCAAGTTTTGGATCAAACGCACCATGATCGTTAGCGTGGTCTACGTTCATCAGGTAGATACGACCAGTGTCTTTACGCTCTTGTAGATATTGCGTGAATAGGTCTATCGCTTTGATGGTTTTCTTTCGGATAGAAGTAGATCGCTCATACTTCTCGTATAACTTACGGAACTCGTCTTGATTGGCATAGAATGCTTCTAGCAATCCAGGAACTTCATTTGGACTAAACAGAGTAATATCCCCGCCAGTCAATAAACGCTCATACATTAGTTTATTAAACTGGAATGCATAATCCATATGACGTACACGATTTTCTTCAGTACCTTTATTGTTCTTGAGTACAACTAGGTTCTCGAACTCTAAGTGCCAAGCAGGCAGATAGACAGTTGCCGCACCCCCACGAACACCGCCTTGAGAACAAGACTTAACTGCAGCTTGGAAGTATTTGAGGAAAGGAATTACACCAGTATGAACAACAGATCCGTCTCCGACCTTAGACCCCTCTGCTCTAATAGCACCAGCACTAATACCGATACCTGCTTTCTTAGAGATATAACGTACAACAGCAGAAGAAGTAGAATTGATAGAGTCTAGAGTATCGCCACTTTCGATTAACACACAACTAGAGAACTGACGAGTAGGGGTACGAACGCCAGCCATGATAGGAGTGGGTAGGGAAATATAGAAATTAGATACCGCATCATAGAACTCTTTTACATAGCGGATACGAGTCTCTTGTGGGTATTCAGAGAATAGAGTCGCACCAATCATCATGTATGCAATCTGAGGAGTTTCGTATATCTTACCAGTAGATCTATCTTGTACTAGATACTTTCCACGAAACTGCTCCATAGCAACATAGGTAAACTTATCATCACGATCGTGTTTAATGTAACCATCTAGTTGATCGATCTCATCACGGTCGTACTTCTCCATGATACCGCCATCATAAACATTCTCGGATACGTTGTTGATAATTACTTCAGCAAGGGATAATGGCTCATATTGTCCGTAAACTTCTTTGCGGAGTTTATAGTTTACTAGCCTTGCGGCAACAAATTGATAGTTTGGAGTATGTTCTGATATAAGGTCTGACGCTGACTTGATCAATAACTCGTGGATCTTATCTGCTTCGATACCATCATATAATTGTATATTGGATTTTAATTCTATTTCGGAAATAGAGACGCCAGTTATATCATGGGTTGCCCAATCTAGAACTTTGTGGACTTTATCTAAGTCGAATAACTCTTTACGACCGTCTCTTTTAATAACGTTGATGGATTTCATTTAATACTCCGCTGGTGTAATATAGGCATATTATACTATAAAAAGGCAATCAAGTAAAGCGAAATATTAACTATTCTTCTTCTTTTTGATTCTCGTAATATTCTTTGTACTTGATTATTATGGTGCGCTGTTTATCTATATAGTTTCGAAGTTCTAGAAGATTGACTGCCAGCTTTTCGTAACCATCATCTGAGACCCCAAATAAAACGAGGTCGACTTTATCTTTAGATAATTTTTCCCAGACAGAATCTACATTGTCTTGGGTTACGACATAAAACTTGACTGGCATTGGCTCAAGCGTGGAAGGGAATTGTAAGTTGAGTGGCGGTTTATCTTCCGCTCGTGTAACAACTTCAAGAGGATCTACTTTCTTACCACCCAGATTAAGGATGGAACACCCATTAAGGAGTAACAGGGGTATAATTAGGATTAGCGATTGACGGACATTCATTATTTGCCTCACTTTTCAATTTAGCGTTAATCTCTTTTTCTGTTAAAGGAGATCCGCTTACTATTTCAAAACAACGGTTCACATTGTTGCTTGCTCTATTAATAATTCGTTCGATCGGTCTAGGTTTAGCAATAGCCAAAACACCAAAGTCTCTTGGGTTGCCATTCTTAGATTGATTAAACTTAGTCTTCAATTCTTTCATTTGCTTATCGAGTTTTGCGTTATTCTCTACGATATCTTTATTGATAGACTGTATTTGTTCAAAGTCTTGTTTTAGAGTTTCGATATATTGTGATTGTTCTTCGGCAGCATCTTTTAACTTCTGCTCATTTGCCTGAGAGATAGCTAAGTTAGCTTTTAGATTAGTTACATACCAAAGTCCAAACCCTATAACCAAAACAATAACAAGCGATGTTACAGCTTTTATTGTACCACTTGCACCAAACATATTATAATCCGTTAGAAGACCTGCGACGAATAGCACGCATTGCGCCAGTAGTTGAATCACGAAGTACCACTACTGATTGAGTGTTACGAGTTGCATAGTCATATATAGTTTTTTGATTTTCGTCAGCCAAGTCTAGATACTTAGACCAACGCTCGAATTTGTTTCTGCCTGTGTCAAACTTACGAAAGACCTCGGCAGGAACTTCAAACATTTTATACTTCTGTTTTTTCTTAGTGAATAAAGGAGCATCTTTTATTGCTATGTCTCCAGATACAGTAGTTTCTTTCATTACTTTAAGTTCTCCTTTGTCACATATATTGTTGTTGAACTTTTACCAAGAGTTGCTTCGTAAATTGGAACATTCATAACAGAACCAATTGGTTCGGCATTCGCAGCTATAGTAACTTTAGCACCTGCTGGAGCATCTTCAAAGGTAGCAGGGATTAGCACTGCATCTTTCAAACGATGTACTCCAGGAGTTATATCAGCAGATACACTTTCCTGTAGGTCAGGTTTATCTACCTCTAATTGGTCAAATAAAGAATCCATCATATCTTGTAGTTGTGCCTCATCCATTTCAGTTTCTTCTTTAATCAAGAATAATGCTGCAGCATATGAAGCAAATGCTGTTTTACCAAAAGGTAATTTTTCTAGTATGCGTTTAAGATTAAACACCAAACGATGAAATGTAGTATATGCAGCTTTCTCCTCTGGAGTCTTTAACGTTTTTGCTTTGCGCAAGACCTTACCGTTTTCGTCGATAATGCCTAGTGCATGCGCTTCCATATCTACCCACTTTTTAGTTAATGTGCGGATAAATTTAAACGTATAGAATAAATCTGCTGCTCTGGATACACTCATAGTTTTCTCAGTTTCTCTACTATTTCCTGGTCTAGCGGAATATCGACTTTGTCATCAAGAGGGATGTAGTTTAGGTACACCAAGAAAGTCTTGAGCATACTCCAGTATTCTACTTCCATCTTGTAAAACATCATCTGATTCGCTGGCTTAATACCAAACACATTATACAAGACAATAAGGTGATTTAATATCAACCTTTCTTGTAGGTCTTTATGGTTCAAATGTCTATTGAACAATCTCTTTAGATACTTAAACCTTTTCAGATCATCATAGAACTCTTCTGCGTTTTCGCACTGCGGATTATCGTAATAATGTGCCGCAAATATCTCAAAGTTCTCTTCAGTTATATCTTCAAATATTTTCATCAATTATACTCTTATTATGCTAAAAAATCAACAACTACAAAGAGTATTTATCGGGGTTAAATTACTCCCCTTCGACTGTTTTCTTAACCTTATGCGCATCTTTAAAATCTTTCTCGCCTTTAGCACGTGGTTGTTCTACCTCGTCAACCTTTTCTGGCTTCTCATGGGTATAACCAAGTTTCTTCATACGCTCATGATCTTCTGGCTTTTCTGCTTTGTAGCCTTTACCAGTCTTAGGATCATACATCATATGAGGCTCGAAATCGCTCTCAGCTAGTGCGTCGATTATCGCCAACTCAAACAACTTTGCAGCTTGCTTTATAGAAATAGTCTCGATATCGCCAAACTGATTCTTAGTTCTTACGTTTACTTTACGACCTTTTAATCCTAACTCAAGATCATAAAACTTTCCGTCTTTACCACGAACTTTCTTGATTGCAGCTTCATTGATACCTTCATAGTCTTCAACTCGATACTTCTTGCCTGAAACGATAAACTCGTCATCCCCATTCAATTTAGCAGCAGCAAGTGCTTTGGTGAATGCATTACCCTCGTTCTTGGTTGATTCCATTCTACCCTTAACTTTAAACATTTTGTAAGATCCATCTTTAACAGCTTTCATCGCTTTTGCATGATATTTTTTGGCAGATCGCTCGTCTTTGAATGTAGCGGGGGATTCTTCTGGCTTACCCTTTTTGTTATAATATTGAACAGCGTAGTAATCTTCATTTAAATCTTCTTTCAATCTTACAACATATTTACCACTAGCATCTTTGACAACCTTACTGCCTTTATGCTTTTTTGCAAGCTGGCTCGCTTTTGCTTTAGAGAACATACCAGCATCATGATAGCCATCATCAGATTCGCCTTTACCTTTTTGGTCAAGGTATTTCTCTTCACAAACAGAGTCTTTACCTTGCTCGATAACTTCGTTCTGCGATGCAGCTTCAACTTCTAGAGTTTCATCTTGACCAGTGATGACTCGATTAACTGCGTCTGTCAGATCAATATCTTCTTTCTGCGTCTTTTCTGTCTTTTCTTTCTTTACTGCCTTGCTAATAGCTTGGCGACGTTTCTTAAGATATTTGTCTGCAGCATCAGTATCGCCATCGTTATCGACATCATCATCTTCTTTGCCGACTGGGTCAAGTTTTGCCTTTGCTTCTTGAACAACTTCTTCTTGTTCAGCAGCAGGTTCTGGGGTGGGGGTTTCTTCTACAACAACTTCTTCTTTAGGCTCATACATAGTCTTGTAAGCAGAAGCGATTGCTTTGGTTATATCTAGGTCAGTGGTCATTTTTATAGTCCTATAAGATTAAAGTATCCAGCAACTACTGCTGCGGATGTTGTTGTTAATAGGATCCAAAAGACCCTAGCGATGACGTTGACTGTTCTTTCATTGTCATCTACTTTCTTTTCTATTCTATCGAGTTTCTCTGAGAATCTGTTCATACGGTTATAGTAATTCCTATTACTGTCTTCCATAGAAAGGATCTTTTCCTCTGTTCGAGCCAATGATACCATAGCTTCAGATAGTTTATCTATCTTTTCTTCTATTCTATCAAATCTTTTTTCCAAATTGTCTTCTGAATTGGGCATTTAGTCATCTACCTTTGCGTTGGCTCTCCATTGGAAACAAGACCAGTATCTTGCTTTCCATTTTGGACCTGGATCTGCGCAGTTATGTCTTGCACGAAATGATGCACGACGTTTAGGATCGTCCCTTTTAATTTCCATATCGGGGTCGCCAAATCGAACTATTACTACAGTACCTTTCTCATTCTTTACATAAACGGCAAACTTCTTGGACTCATTTGGTGTCCTAAATGGATTATTCAGCTTAACCTTGCGCCCCTGATACTCGGCTTCGGTTATCTCTATATCTTCGTATAGGTCGCATTCTTCGCATTTAGCGTCGATCCATTGTGAGAAATTGTTTACCATTACATTTACCTTATTCGTCGTCAATCATACGCATCAAAGTCTTAGTGTCAACTCCTGGAACTTGTCCAGCAACTTTGTTTGCATACCATGTAACGCTGTGTTTTAGTTTACCGCCACCTTCTTTCTTTTTACGAGCGATAATCTGATTAGTCAGATCAGCAGCATATTCATATCTACGCTTACCAACTGTCTTGGATTTGATAAGTTTTATAATAGCAGACATAGTCATATCCTTCACATCCTGTTTTCTTTCTTGGATATAAGAATCGTTTGCTGCTTCTTTATTTAAAACTTGCATTTAGTTTCTCCAAACCTAAAAATGTCTATCAGCCCATCTTTGAGCATCTTTCTTAGCATCCCCGATATTCTTATAACCTGTCACAGGGTGCTTTACTTTATTCTTTGTCTTATCAAACAATGTGGGTATTACCTTTTGACTTCCGTCTTTATTCTTTCTTAACGAGTCCATACCTGAAAGTTTTATTTCCCAGTTTCCATCAGCAGAAACATGCCTATAAACTTTCTTACTACCTTGACGACCATCTGGTTTCTTTACCCACTTGATAGTTGCTTCGTCAAATTGTTTGAATGACATCATTCTAATTTACCGCCAGCATCAAGGAATGCAGCAATCGCCATTTTCTTTTTCTTCTTGGCAGACTTACCTACAAACTGAGGAGCATTTGATTTCATAAAGTCGTCAATCCATGCACCTAACCCATCTGAAACTTCAAGTTCTTCCTTGATACCTTTATGCTTTCTCCATAGATCAGCATCAGTAGTTTTCTGGGTTTTACCGCCAGTAACAAAAGAGTTAACACGTGCTAGACCCCATTGCTGAGGGGTAGTTCCAGGTCTATGACCAGTACGCCATGCAGCTACACCACGGTCATACACTTTCTTTAATATCCCATAAGCTACGCCAGTCTTTTCGGACTTGTTCTTCAGTGCTTTCTTAGTATCTTCAACTAGCACACCTTCAAACGACGACTCATAGTTCTCGTAAGATAAAACTGGGCTAGAAGTCTTAAAGTTCTTCTTGCGCATAATAGTTTTATTTACAACTTCAAACTCGTCTTTCTTTTTGTCGTAATTAACTACAACTGGTAAATTAAGATCTGATTGTAAGTCTTTCAACACAGCTTCTGTATCGCCATGTTGTTTAATCTGCTTACCTTTATTCTTCTTAATTTTCTTAAATAGCTTTTGTATCTCTGCTACAGAGATAGCTGGCTTATTGCGTTCATCATTCATACGATCCGCAAAGTGTCTTGTAAACTCGATATCGATATTTAGTTTCTTTAGCAACCTATCCCCAAACTTTTCTAGGTCATTTAGTTGCTTTTGTGATACATCTTCACCAAACATCTGCTTGTACTTCTTAGTGTACTGACTTGGAGAAGTCTTAGCGTCTTTATCTCCTGGAGCAGGTTTATATGCTTTAGGATCATCATCGTCTAACTTAGCACCACGTTCGAAATGCGCATCACGTGATTTCTTATCTTTCTTTTTAACGCCAGACATATACTTCTGTGGCTGTCCAGTTTCTTTGTCTTTACGTTCCATCAACTTTACGTCTGATATCCACTCACGAGTACGTTCACCTTCGCAAGATTCAACCATAACATAGTTTGCGCCAAGCATAATCACCTGACCAATCTGTTCTCTATATTCTACTACATCACCCTCTTTAAGTAGTTCGCCAGCAACATATGCTTCACGATCCTCAGAGACTGATTCTAACTTAATATGCTTGCGGAAGTCATGAGACTCTTTAAGACCCATACCTTTACGCACAGCATTAAATAAATCTTTGGCACCCTTAAATCCTCTAGGTAAACCTTTAACGAATAATTCATAATCGTTTGCATCAGCTGCAGCACGCATTTTAGATGCTGACATACCTGATACGTCATCCGCATCGGGATCACGCTCGCCTGCAGATACAATGTTTATCTCGTCAAAGTTATAGTAACCATGACGACCTTTAACGTCATTGTATCGGTTGATCAGATCTTGGAACTGTTTAACACGATCTGATCCTACAACCATAGTAACTCGGTTGAACCCTTGGTCATATAACTTAACTACAATGTCAAATACTGTTCTTGCTTTAGCATCTAGTATGATATTCCTAGCGTGACGTGGGAATATCTTCCGCATAAACTTGATTTTACTTTTGTAATCAAGAGGATTCTTTTTAGCATCGTTAGAATGAGAAGCATACACAAAATACTTGTTTCTACCCGCAACTTTAGCAACGGCATCAAGTAGTTTCTCGTGTCCTGTAGTCGGTGGGTTAAACCGACCAAAGGTGAACACTGCTTCCTTTACTTCTTCGGTAACATATTGTCTAAAAGACTTCATATTATTTTTTCTCAGATTTTTTGGTTAGACGATCTTTTTCATCTGTCTTAACTTTCTTCAATAGTCTCTTAGCTAGTTTCTTGACCAGACCTTGCTTCTTCTTAACTTTATCATCAAGTTGTTGGCGTGCAGCAAAACTCATCTTTTTGATGTCTTTACCTTGCGCAATTTTCTTCTTAACTATTTCGATGGCTTGCTTCTGGGCTCTCTTTTCTAGAGTGCCTTTAGTTGCCTTCTTCTTGGAAGCGATCTCTTTGGCTCTTTTGATTTTGGCTTTGTTCTTACGCATTGCTTGAGACAATTTACGCCTTGCCTTCATGTCAAGTGCTTCTTGAGCTTCTACTTCTTCTTCATCAATAGAATCTCCAGCAGACTTTCTGCGTCTCTGTTTCATGTACTCTAGCCACTCATCATCTCCCATACGTGGATCACTAGCCACTACTAAATCTTTAAAGCTGTACATTTCAATGTTCCCTTAGTTTAATCTATTACTATTTATAAGATTACTTGTCCCAACCTTTGATGTAATCATTAGAAAAATTAGCATGACTGAATTTCATTCTATTGACCAGTTTAAGTGCACTGCCGTCATTATCGATAGCAACATAACCCTCTGGAGCAGTTACAATGAATCCGTCTTTTGTTCTTAGTAATGTACCGATACTACTCGCCTGATCCATCTTTTGGATGATCATTTCTTTAGCATCAATCAATTGGTTCATTAGATCAAAGATAACTTCTAGGTTCTTCGAGTTACCTGTCAAGAAGAACTTTAAAACGTCATCACGCTTATCTGTTTGAACCTTTTTACCTTTTGCTGTCTTACGCTTGTCCGCTTCTTTCTCGAAGTGACCATTGATATACCTAATTAGATCACGCACATGAGATTTGGTATTCTTAATCTTTTGTCCAGCCCTGACCTTAGTATTGAAATGTACTTTGGTCAATCTAAGCAATTCAGGGTTGTTAGAGATAGCATTAAGCGTCTTAGAGTCTATCTTCTTAAATAATTTACCAGCATTAGATATATACTTAGTAACTTCTTTTGTCTCTTTCTCGGTAAATGTAGCTTTACCAGAAATATCAGTAAACTCTGGGTCAACAAACCAAACGTTCTTAGACTTTTTAAGACTGCTTGAAATACTTTTACCAAATGACGCTTTCATAGTCTCAAAAGAAGAACCAGAGTACGTTGTATGCCAGACTACACCCATCTTAGATGCTTTGATAGCTTTCGCCATGTCTGAATTAGCTGGTACAGCATATACAATTGTATTCGGGTGGAATGTAATAACTTTCTCACCTTCGTAAGTTTCGCTCTTTAGGTCGCTCTTACTGTATAAGAAGTCTCCCTGAATCACGCCAGTAATGCCCAACTCGGGCAAATACTTCAGAGCAAGTTTTAATTTATCTGCTAATTCACCGCTAGTATCGGCATCTACTTCCGCATTCGTTTTATAGATTTTTGGATTCTTGGCAAAAACGCCTTTCTTAGCCACGAAAAATTTACCATCTGACGGATCTTGACCAGCAAAGATAGCAGGAGCACCATCCCACTTAACAGTAGTAGACACGCCCCGACTAGAACTGCCAGATAACATGTCACGCATAGATCTAAGAACATTAATAGCTTGTCTCGCACCAATAACTCCTCCATTCAAAACAGCATCTTCAAGATGCTCCATATGTGTATTTTTTTGTTCGGTCAAGAACTTATTAAACGATAGCATTACATCCATCCTTTAAAGTTTACAAATTGAGAAACCTTATCTAAGTCTCTGAAACCGAAATTAGATTTAAACAAAACTGTATCACCGCTTTTAAATGTAACTCCAGTATTCACTTTGCTATCGTCTTTCTCAAACTCAATATCGAAGTCTTTCTTCATACTGTCTAAGATCTTATTAAACTCTTTACTCTGGCGACTAGAAAGAACTTTTACATCCTTACCAGCCTTTGACTGTACCGAAAGGTATAGAGTGTCCGCACCATCAAACCCTAGTAGCTTGATCATGTTTTCGTTTATCTGTGCTTTGTTTTTCTTATATTGTTTTTCAAAAACATCAATCATAAGGTTACGGACTTCAATATAGACTCCCCTGTCATCTAAGATTTTCTTGGCTGCAGGTCTACCTATCTCGGACTTCAACTTTGCAGGGGAATCTGGTCCAGCCTGAAGATCAGCTATACGCATCATTTGATCTCGTAAGCCATACTTCTTTATAAACTCGTCGACCTTTGCTTTGACTGACTTCTTAGTTTGGAAGCCACCGATAGCTGGATCTATAAGGTTAATCACCCAGCTAGTGAAAGTAGAATTAGAAACATTTATGTTCCAATCCTTATATGCTTTCAAAGATGCTTCTATATGATCAATCACTTCGTTAGTCTTTTTCTTATATGCGATTAATTCAATGTCGGCTTTTGTGATACCTTTACCCGACTCACCTGTAAGTCTAACTTCAAACTCTGTAAACTCTAGGTCTTCAACGCTGGTCTGTATATCGTTCCATATACTAGCACCCATTGCTGCACCTGACTCTTCCATGCGTTGCGCTTCAGACTTTACTTTAGAAACATTGGTTCCGAAGTTTAAACCTTTGGCAAGTAGTTTATCTTTTTTGTATTTGTCTTTATGAGATTTGAGTTGTTGTACTGTCATACCACGCATACTGCCACCAGCATTAGCAATTAGTAATGCCAATTCATAAGCAGTACAAAACTCTGAATAGTAACCCATTCGGGATTTTAGATCTACTTTATCGGTCTTTGCTTCGTTTAATGGTTGCCCATCAGTAGCATAATTCAACTTTATTTTAGCAGTTTTACCGAATCCAAGTTTACCAAAGGCTCTTTTTACAGACTTAGAAATAGTCCGCACAGCTTTCTTGATCTTTTTACTGAGAGATCGTAGGGAATCCACGAGTCCTTCGTTTATCTCTTGATATTCTTTAAATCTCAACATTGTGTGTATGAATCCTAAAGTAAATTATACATCTATTTATAATAAAATAAACCCCCAATTAAGGGGGTCTATAGGGTTTGTGGCAAATTATTGAGTGAGAGAGAGGGATTTGCCACAAGAGAGAACAATTAGTTTAATCAATGAATAGGTGTTTGTATCCTTTTTTCTCGACAGTCCTTACTTTAGGGTTCGGTGCTTTGTAGCCAGCCAATTCTATTTCACGATTTAAACGAGATACCATATCGAATACTTCAGCAACCTTTTCAATCTCGCTCTTTCTATAAGAGCCGACATAACTTGAATCAGATTTTTTCATTTCATGATTTAATTTCATTACACTATATCCTGTATTCTATTTCCTTCATCATTAGTTCCTGGAATTATGTGGACAGAGCCATCTTCCATCTCTATCAATTCTACAACTCCAGACTTGTGTAACTGTTGTAATATAGTTTGTACCGATACTTCGATACCATTCTTCATCCCTTGACTATACGCTTGAGTTTGATAGCGATGCATACTTACTATGAAAAAAGCAAACAGTACAAATAACATCCAATATTCTAAAAACATAATTCTAATTCCACAATACAATCTTCAGCAAGTTTACTTTCCATATCGTATGCCTCACGTTCCCAAGGGCAATCTTCATACTTCGATTTACTATAATCTTTTTCTTTCCAAAGGATCTTACCATCAACACAGCGAAGTTCCCTACGAGCATATTGCTTAACATGTATCATTTCATGACAGATCGTAGCAACTAGATCCTCAACTGGGAGAGATTTGCTGATACTCAGCTCAAATTCAGAGTTTGTATCACCTTCAAGGCAGTACCCGAACGCTTTTTCTAATTCTTCGAAGTTCAGCGTAATTTCTAGAGTACTATGGCGTGGGAGCAGTTTAAAGACGCACCAGCTAATAATCCTATCAGCAAGTTCTCGCTCTACCTTTCTTCCGCCATTTACCTCGATATAGTTCATCAGCAAATCTCCCCCAGACAATTAATACATATATTATATATTAAAATTCAAAGAAAAACAACTACTATTTTACTTAATTCCCGCAATAATTCCAGCAACAAAATCTGTTGTGGTATTAGTTTTTATAGAGATCTCTTTTATGCTATAACCAGCATTATACAATTCCTGTATCTCAAGGATAACATTACCAATTTTAGACATATATACCCCATTCAGCAAATAATTCTTCAGTATCTTCAGGTTTAGAAGTGGTAAAATCATTACCAGTCTTTGGTGAAACAAACTTGAGTTGACCCAAAAGGTAGTCTTTAGACCAACCATCATCTAGATTGACACGTTGCTCATCAACCCAATCTTCAAGAGGTCGCACGCCTACAGGATACTCCTTGTAGTATAAGTCGTTCGAACCAAATGCAGCCATAACAAAAGCCAGAGCATCAGCCTCACGACTGAGGTCTTCGACAAGATAATCGCTACCACCTTTCATCTTCCAGCTATTTGTACCGCTTTTGAAAGAACCCTCTTCAGCGTGAGAGCCATAATTCTCGATAAGCTGGGTAGAAACAATATACTTCATAATCTATTCTCTCTCAATTAATACACTTATTATACTATAATCAGACCTAAAAGTAAAGCCTTTTTTGAATTAAGCCACAACTTTGTATGGCTTATCCCACTCACCAAAATTGATATCAGTATAATGACTTCTATGGAAGTAATCAGTCATAGCATCATCTTCATTAAAGTAATCTGGACCCTTCATCGCAGCAAGAAGCTCAGAGATAAACGATATCAACTTGGGGTTATCAGCATAGTGATCTTGATACCAATGCTCATTTACTTGATAATGACTCGCAGGATCAAACTTCACTTCACCCTCTTTCAGTTTAACAACAAGAGTCATATGATGTCTAACAGAAATAGAACCCTTAACTTTGTACTTCTTAAGGACTTCTTTAATAGCAGGAGCAAGTTTCTTTTTATCTTCTTGGGATACATAAGCCATAATAATATTCTCTCTCAGATTAAGCAGATTTGTTTACATAGGTATTGTGGTTTTTAATGAACCATCTTTCCACAACAGGATAACCATCAGCATCTTCATCAGTGATGACATAGGCAACAGTCTTCAATACACGAGCATATCTCCAACTGTTTTCAGCCACCCATACTTTATGCGGATAGTTCTTACTTGAAACGAAGTGATCAGGTTCATCATTCACAGAAAACTCAAAAAGGTTTTCATAATCTTTCTCGACGAAAGAACCAAGGATAGTAGCATCATATTCGAAGTAAGTTTTAGTCGGGGCAAAAGCCATATTTCATCACTCTCTCAATTAATTACAAGAGTATTATAACCCGATTCTAAACAAAAAGCAACCTTTTTATTGAATTATTTTAACTTTTTTTATATCGATTTGTTATATGCTTATTACTCTGAGATATAAGAGAGACCGAGAGGGAATATCTCTCCAATGCATTGGGCAACTGCTCTTGCTACTTCCATATGTTCTTTCTGAGTACCGTTACCAGAACGCAACTCAATAAAGTGTATCCATGAGCGAATAGACCCTTGCATATATAAACGAGACTTGGTTAATCCTTCGGGTAATACTGCTCTTGCTTGCTCTTTAGCAATACCCTTTTCAAGTGCCCAGTTATACGCTTTCTCGGCTGCAGAGATAACGCTTTTCTGCGCTCTTTCCCAGTTCTCCATTAATGCTTTATCTTCTGAATCAATACTATTCTGACGGTTCTTAGTGTCTTGTAGCCTTGCTTCTCGGATAACAAACTGATCCCCGAACTCCGATGGATCTGCATATCTTTGAGAGAACTCTTGGAAGGCAAATGATCGGTGACGTAAAATCTGCCTCGCAATATCCCGAGTGGTTTCTATTTCTAGAGTAGCTGATGCCATTTCAAATGGCGACCAGTGCTTATGTTTTGCTAGATAGTTTAACAAACGCTCCGAAGTCTCAGAGTTAATTTGATTACTAGGATTTGATACTCGAGCGCAGAATGCGATCAAGTCTTGAATGTCGTCCATACCTTCAGTCTGGAATTCTTCGGTTGGCTGGGTATGTCCTACAATTTGTACTTTCATTTAGTCACCTTACTTTATTATACTTGGAAACCGCTGTAATCACGTTTCTCGTTATTTCCCCATGTCGCCACAGGTTTATCATTGGCTGGCATAGTTGGTGCTGCAGAGTCAATTAGATTCTGAGCAGATTCTTCTACATCATATAGCTTCATCTTAGACCTATCAACCCCAACAACAAACCGCTTGTTTGCTCCAGGATCATTATATCTATTCTTCAATTGCTTCACTAATATCTGACCTAACTGCTCGAGTTCCTCGCTACTGATCAGGGCAAACATAAAGTCCGCAGTAGCAGGTAGACCAAACGATTCAGAAGTATCTTCAAGACCAACATCAGAGTTACCATAACCAGATCTTGTAGTCTGTGTAGCCGACATGATAGGAACGTCAAACTCTACTGCAAGTCCACGTATCTCCTCGGCAATAGACTTGATCAAAGAGTAGGTATTCACCGATCCGCCAAGACCTTTCATACGAGAAGAAGCACAGATGTTTAGATAATCAATATAGATTACATCTGGCATAAAGTTCTTCTTCAACTTCAACTCGTTCAGTAATGCACGGAAGTGACCAACATGCGCAGATCCAGTAGGATATTCTTTGATGATTAGTTTGCCTTGAGTTTTCTTAGCGATCTTTTCAACCTTACTATCAAACATTTCTTTAGATAGAGACTCAAGCTGATCAATAGGAAGATTCATGAGGTTCGCATCAATACGTTCGGCAATACGCTCTTCAGCCATTTCCATAGTAATGTAAAGAACATTTTGACCCTGAGATAGGTTTGCTCCAGCACAGTGACACATGAACAAAGACTTACCAACACCAGTACCAGCCATTGCGATATTCAGAGTCTTACGAGGCAATCCACCTTTAGTGATACGATTGAAGTAATCAAGATCAAATGGTATACGAACTTCTTCACGATGATAGAACTCGTAACGACCCTCAGCACTATCAACATAATCATGACCAACACTGCGGTCAAACGAGATGCCCAATGCTTCGGATAGGATATCGGGCAATGCGTTCTTGCTTAGTGTTTGATGTTTACCATCAATGATATTGATAGATTCTAGGATAGCAAGGTGAATGGCTCGATCCTGACACCATTTCTCTGTAGACTGCATAAGCCAAGTTTCATCAACAGCTTCAACAGTCTCAAACATCTGTTCGACCTGAGAACTGATCTCGCCAACATCTACACCACGTAGGTCGGCTGAGTCCAGTTCAATCAGGAATGCTTCTCTGGTAGGCAGGTTGTTAAACTTAGCTACAAAGTTGCCGAGTTCTTGAAATACAAACGAAGTAGATTCAGAGAAATACTCAGCCTTCAGAAATGGTATAACTTGACGAGCGAAGTGCTCGTTCTGAATCAGGTTCCTGAGTATTGTCGTTTCCAGATTCGCTTGCATCTTCACCACCTATCCTATAGTCTTCTTTACCATCAAATGCAGACATAATTATATCTCTTAATATGTCCCCAGTTAGCATTTTAAAATCATCATCACCTTCAAGTGCAGCGGATTCCTCTTTAGGTTCAAGTACACCCATTTCGAAATTTAGCTTTGCATGATCATGCTCAGGGACTTCCTGAGCACTCACTGCACCATAACCTACAACTACATCCTTGTATTTGCCATCAGTAATACGCACGCCCCAGCTATCATAGCCTTCAACGTCGATTAACTCATAACTCGCCATTAGCAATCTCCTCCATGTCAATAGTAGTAACGCCACCGACACCAAATTGATATTGCTTCTTGATAAACTCTTTGAAATCAGAGTTAGCAAAGATTGGCTCCCAGAAAGATTCTTCTTGGGTGGCTTTCATACGAACCTTTTGACCCATCTCTCCAGTGCTTTGATCAACAGTAGCATACCATCCATTACTCGGTTTAATCACATATCCACCAGCAAGGGCAACATCAAGTAGTCCAGAGTAATTAACGATACCGCCATCAAAAGTTACCTTGATTGGGATCTTAGATTTCTCCCGAACAAACCTTGACTTCTCTACGTTGATTACAAAGTCATACCCTTCAATCTCACCTGAGCTCAGTTTGTTTTGACGTCTACCAACAATCCAGATATTATCTGCAGAGTAGTAGATACCAGTACCGCCAGATACAATATCTTTAGGGAACAATCCGATTTCCTTATAGGTATGATTGATAGCAATCAAAGGAATATTCTTCATGGTTAGGTATGGGGTGGTCATACGGAATAGACCTTTCAACGCTTTTGCTCGAGACATGTCAGCAACTGACTTCTCATTCAATGCGTCTTCAAGTTCTTTCTTAGATGCTAAGTTACCAATTGAATCGATTACTACAATAACCTTTTCATCACGAGCAAGATTATCAAGCTGACCAACAAGGTCAAACTTTAACTCTTCAACGTCTTTGATAGGGGTGTGTAGAACACGATTAATATCGATACCGAACGATTCAAAGTATGATTGCGGTGAACCAAATTCTGAATCATAGAAAAGCATTACGGCATCGTCATACTTGCGAAGATAAGCTGCAGCCATCTTTAAAGCAAAAGAAGTTTTGAAGTGTTTACTCGGTCCAGCCAAGACTGTAAGACCTGAAGTAAGACCACCATCTACATCACCCGACAATGCGACGTTCATCATAGGAACGTCTGTCGGGATAATATCTTTTGTATTAAAGAAGGCAGAATCAGCTAGTGTATCGCTTTCTTTAATCTTCGAATTTTTTCGAAGTTTATCCATCAAACTCATAGTTTATCTCCAATTAATGAGACCATATTATAACATATTATTGAACAAAAGTAAAGGGATATTTTACTTTTTGGGCTTCTTAAGTTTACCAATAATACCATTCCTTAGGAAGGTGAAGATTTGTTGTTTATCTAGTTCTGGCGAAAAAACATGACCTTTGAGCTCAGAATATTCTCTAAGTTGAGCCTCAGTCAATTTAGATAACGCAACAAGTTCAACTTGAGCGTCAGCGATAGCTTTAACTCTCCTAGCGTTTTCTTCCTCTACTGGTGAAAACTTGACATCTTCATCAGACTCAATAAATGATTCTGGGGGCAAGTTCTCGATAATAGGGTCGTCGCCCGAATCATCGATCATATCAGTTTCTTCTTCGACAGTTTCTTCAAGAACTTCCTCAGCTTCAGCTGGGGTAAACTGTATCACAACATCGTCATCAGCAATGAAGTCAGAATCTAACTCGATAGTAGTTTCTTCAACTTCAACTTCAACTTCAACCGATTCCGCATCGTTAATTGCTGCTTGAATCTGCGCCTTAGTCATTTTGTCTGTTACGTCCAGACCCATACCTTTAGCTTTCGCTAATAGTTTCTTCTTAGTCATTTTAGACCCTCGCTCTTTGTATCCTACGAACCATTTCTTTTTTAACAAGACCTTTGTGGAGTTTAACTGACTCACTAGCACCTAATTCAATTAACTGAGTTCTTGTAAGTTCCATCAACTCTTCATCGGTTTGTTTCGTTTTTAGATCATTTAATTCGCTGTTACAAAATAAGTCTTTAATAGACTTCAAAAAGTTTAACATTATATTACCTCACTGTTACGATAAGCATACTCAATAGCCGAGTTTGCCTCTAATTTAATTGGTCGTTTTTCATACCAATTGCCTGTTTCCCGATCCAATTCCCGCATAAGTATTTCAATCTCAGAGTCTGTGATCGGATAACCTTTGCGGATAGCATTGAATGCGAGAGAAACCATAAACTGGTACATCTTATGATACCAACCAGTTTCAGAAATAGTATGATACTCAGCCAACATCTGTTTATTGACAAAGGGGCAGTCGTGAATACCATTCCAGTTATATTTATTCTTATTTTCTAGCTTAGTTTTGCGGTGAGCAATAACTTCTTTCTGTAGTTCTTCGGGTAAACGGTCAAGAAAGTTGTTACCTGTTTTCTTTGCTACATAAGGGTGCTTAGATAGTAAAGCATCTATCGGTATACTATCTCCAGAACGTGTAAAGAAAAAACTATGCGACCCAGAATAGTCTGCTGGGATATAGTACATCCTACTTAGATCTTTGGTTTGACGGTCAGATAGATTACCTATTTCTGTATTCAAAGCATGCCAGAAATGTTTGATTTTGTCAGCAGGCACGTGTTTATCTAATTTAAATACTAATCTGAATTTAGGTTTATTCTCCGTGCTACTCGCAGTAGAGTAGCACATATAGTACCATTCAGGGGGAACTATCGAGTCAAGTTCTTGTTTAAGATCACCTTTAAATTCATGCTCGTCAACATCTACTGCGCACCAACCTGCCCATGCAGTAACGTTTACATTTCTTCTGGTCGTATTTGGTTCATAAATTGCGGGTGAGATTAAGTAAGCGTCATGCTTAGTCTCTACTGGAGTTTTACTTAACCCATGAAACATATCTTCAAGATACTCCCACTTCTTGAAGTCCATACGCTTATGGGTTTCATTATCGAAACGATTTTTAAATATAGTTAAACAATATTCCATAATAACCCCTATTATACTATAGATGACAGTATAAAGTCAACTACTTTTTTCGTGTCATCACTGTTTTCGTGTCTCATTGCTTTGACGCATCCTTCTTCTTCACCAAATAGAGTAACCTTGTCGCCATACTTCTCAGCAATACGACTTACTTTAGTCTTTACAGTTTGGATGAATTTGTCACTTTGGTTTGACCCACGTTGTTCGTATCTTCGTTGCCTTTCTTCGTCAGATACTGTCAAGTGAACAATAACTTTGTCGTCAAAGCAATCAAAGAAGCCACCATTATTGAGCCTATCACCCTCACCAATTACTACCTCGTCACGCTGTTCGCTATAGTATTCAATTGCTTTGGGTGCTACCGCCATTGATAGCCTATCGGTGCCAGAGAACGTCTCTCCTTCCTCGTACTTGCCTAGAACACGTAGGTGTCCAGAAGTATGGCTATCAAGCAGATCAATGGGTCGATTAGTAACCCAATCATTATACCGACTCATAAACTCTTTCATTACAGTAGACTTACCGCATCCTGGAAGCCCAATCAAATATATTAGTTTCATATTATACCTTTACATAAATGCGTCAAGACCCATTACCACTTGACTGTCTTCGTTAAACATCCAATTTAATCTATCAATATTGCCAGTTGATACAAACTCAGAATACTTAGACTTATTGATAACCCTAGTTTCATATACACGCTCGTCTAGAGTTTCCTCACGAGCCTGCCACAATACTTCCCATTCAATACCAGCCCAATCATCTGCTTCAACTTTACGGATCTCTTCAGCAACTCTATCATTATAGTAACCCAAGTATCTACCATGATGCTCACGGAATATCTTCTTGAATGCGCAGAGAGCAGTTTCCATAGTGAATGTATTTAGATCTTTATCAAGGTCAGGGAATCTACTCTTCATCTCGACTAGTATTGCCCGAGCCTCATCCTCTAGCCACTGATATTCGTCTGGCGTAAGTTTAGCATCATACCAATCATCTTTACCTAGAGCCATACACAAACCATTACGGTGAGATCTAGAACCACCATAATCCTTTAAGAGTAAAGTCCTAGGAACGTTAGGGATATGCGCAGTATGGTTTAGGTGCTGTAGAAAGAACCAAGTAGAGTATCTACCAAACTTATAGAACTTGTCTGTAACTGCGTTGTATAGATTATCAAAGTTGTCATACTCATTATCGCCCATAAGAGACTCGAACGATTCACGCTGAGATCTAGACCCAACAAACTCTGCATAGGACTTGAACATATCTGGCAAATGACCTTTTGACCACTTAGTGTCTGTTTGATACCTGAGACGTTTATAGTTCTCAGTGTTCCAAAGACTCATGCGGTCATAGGTAGCAAGTTCGAAGTCGGGGAACTCGTTGATGAGGATCCAAGCAGTCGGCAGATAATATGTGTTGCCATATAACCAAGACAACCATATTCTCTGCTCTGAGTTATGCTCGAATCTATCATTGAGGTAGTTAGTCATCCATACGGCAGGGTCGCAGTCTTTATATTCTACCGACCAAGCATACCACTTTATGAATGCTTCTCTACGATTTTGTGTTAATCTATAATCCATATTACTCATCAAATGCAGGGAGTACATCAACCTGAATATCTAGGTCATGAAATTTGATCGTATCTTTTAGATCTTTCAACCAAGTACCATCCTCATGCTCAGCAATTTCCATCTTAGAAGTATAGTGAAGAACAATAGCACCTTTATCGGCACTGACGTTTTTCATTCTACGACATATATAACCAAACGCTTGACCATGTTTTGCTTTAGACATCTGAGCATGAACAGTAGCGATATTATCCTTACCATAGTTTTCCCACTCATACCGCTCAAAGAACGCATCATCATAAGCAATGATATTAGATTGATACTTCAGAGATGCCTCTGTTTTCTGTATGCGGTTTTGAACAGACTTAAACAAACCACTTAGCTTTTTCTTAGAGGGGATTACAAGGATGAATCTATCATAGATTAACTTCCTCGCTCGCTCCTCTTGTAGCGGTTGAGATATATCAAGTTTCTGCTCGAGGATGAAGTTTTGCATCTGGCGTTTAATATCTTCATCACTGTTATACTCACGAATCTTATCACCCTCTTTGTTCATTAACATACCAAAGAAGTTGTAGTTCGTTTTCCTAGTTTTCTCGTTAGAGCCAAACTCTGACTCGTTAATAAAGATAACAGGAGCAGTAGATATCCCTCGGACTTTCATAAGGGCAGCAGTTCGGTTGTTACCATCTAGGATAGTACGCTCGCCATCAGATTTAACCACAACTGTAATCGGGTCGAGTAACTCAGATATCTTCTCTGGGTTCTCTTCCATGGCGTTTACTAGTTTACTCACATGATGTGGCTTGATAGTTTCTACACGGACTTGGTTCTTACTGTACGATGATAACTGGTTCAAAGGCACTTGTTGAACATCGTATTTGCTACCTGCTATATTATCGGCAATTGTTTTGATTCTTTGATTCTCATCAGCAAAGGAGTTTTCGATTTCAATACCGTCAGTCTTACCCTCGATATAATCAATAATAACTTCCTTCATCTCTGGAGTGATAAGTGCCTCGTCAACACAATGCGCATTGTTCTTATAATTGTACATGAGGTCTCTGGATACTTTAGTGCCATACTTGAGGGCGAACCACTCAAGGGTTTTTGCGGTATCTAGATCTTGCTCTTTGCCCACGTAGATTATACTGCGTTTGAGTAGACCACAACTGTAGTCTTGCCAAAACTCTGGATTCTCGGATGATGAAATGTAGAATGATTTACCAGCTGGTTGTAACCCGATATACATCTTACTGGATTCAATATTGCGATATGCATAAACATATACGTTATTAGTCAACACGTGCTTTTCTCCTCTATTCGGTTAAGCAAGTAGTATTATATAATAAAATGACACAAAAGTAAAGGTTTTTTTAAAAGAATTCCGTGAGTCCATCTGGCTCAACAAATACTTCGACACAACCGCCTTTACCTTTCTTGTTTACCGCAGCAAAGATTGTTGGGTCTGATATATCATAGTAACCATCTTGAAATGTATTATTGATACGGAACATTGATAATTGACATCCGCTTTTCTGTTTACCTAGAAACTGAAACCCACATTTCTCGTAAAAGGCAACAGCATCTGGCTCGGACGAAACACGGTAGTATAGTGCTTTATCTGCCTTTGCCCTTTGTAAAGATTCGATACAAAGTGTTCTACCGACCCCTTTACCTCTATGATTAGCAAAAGTATGAAGCAGTTGAAGGTTCGCTACTTTTGGCGAACGTTTTGATACAGTTGTAATGATTGCTCCGAGTAAGTCGTTACCGTCCCAGAGACCAATGCAATAATCCCACTGCTCCTGCATATTCGCCTTTGTTACAAATGTTTTGGCGAACTTGTCCGCTGGATCAGTAGTAATGGCAGAAGTAAATTCTTCTGCTGTAGTTTTACGCAACTTCATGGTATTCACGCTTTTTCGTTCCACGTTCTTTAGCCCATTTAGTTTTCTGATGACCGACCCACTGGTTCAAATTCCAATCAAATGGAGGGAACTCATAGTCTCCTTCAGATAGTATTTCTTTTACGCTTGGACCACCGTTTAGGGCAGCATCTATAAATGCTTCAACGAAGCGGAACATAGACTCCATATGCTTGCGTTCAGTTGTAGCACGGAAGCAACGGAACTCTATTGTACCAGTGTGTTTCATACAATAGGTATTGATAGCATATCTGAAAGGTCTACCCATAGAAACTCCATCCTTACCTGCTGCGTGTAACTTGATAAAGTGATCAAAGTCAGTAGCAAGATTTATGATATTGTTTGCCATGTATTCAGGCATTTGACGACCACCATCATACTTCATGTACATCTTAGCACCTTTTGCTTTCTTCATTGAACCAGATTCGTGAAAGAGTCCGCAGTTCTCGACAACATCAGCTTGGTTATCTTTGATGTACTTTATCAAACGCTTCAGAGCGTCTAGATCTTCAGTCAGCTTTGGTACATAAACATGTAGGTGAGAATGGCTGAGGCAGTTAGAAGTAGGTTCGCAACCCTGATCAATAAACCACTGTTTAATCTCTTGGATACGGTCTACCTGTCCTTCCCAAGTTTTAGTCGGTTTGGTATTAACCTCACCGCCAAACGGAGGGTCTTCACCTAGAGGGTCGCAGGCAACGTATCTATAAGGGTCTCGTAGATTAACTACGTCAGTCTCGGAGTATTCCCACGAACCCAAATGGCTAGGGATCTCTAACCTGCGGTCAATATCGCCCCATTCAATTTCATATCCCCAAGTAAAGTCTTTTTTATCATACATAACAATTTACCTTTAAGGTTGTAAGTCTTCACCAGCATAATCTACTCGGCTGGTTTCTAAAGTTTTAAATCCACTACGTTTAATAATATCTTGAGTTGATGAGTATATCTTACCTCGATCAACTTCGGCTGTCCAAAGTGGACGTTTACCATTACGCATATATTGTATACCATTTCTGCCCAAAAGTAAAGCAGAAATTGATGCGGTTTCCCAAGCAGTAGGATCTGGTCGATGAAACAATAACTCAGAGTCGTTTGCGGTTTCGCAATCTAACTCATATAGTTCTTTCCAGTTCTCTGGTAACTCTTGAGATATAACGCCATTATGAACAAGAGATAAACTCTCATCCGCAATAGGTTGATTGAATCTAAGGTCAGAAGTGCTATAACGACAATGAGCAACTGCCTTCATATCTCCATTCTCGTCAACCCAGTCTGCTGGATTATTGTTCTTCATAAACTCAACAGCATCTATTGGCTCTTTAATGGTATGAACCTTACCCTCTTTCAGGTAAGATACGCCAGTGGCATGTTTGCCTCTAATCCTAGATTCAATGAATAAGTGACGAATAGAAGATATATCCTGAGCAGTTACGCCACTTATCTCAATACCAATTACTGCGCACACTAGAAGAACTCCTCCAGACTTGCCTTTTCTTCATATGCTTCAGGGTGGTACTTTTCTACCATTTCTCGACCGCCAGTAGATTCAAGATACTCATACCATTCATCTGAATCCCACATTGAAGGTGATACACCATTCCAACGTTCACGCCACATAGGATGCTCTTTGTTAAGTCTACGATGATCGACAAATTGTCTGCGGATTACTTCATAGTCATACGAGCCAAGCTGTAGCATATCCTCACGGAAGTAGAATACTAGCGACATACGAAGCATATCATCCTCGCCTGAGTCAGGTGCTTCAATCGGAGTGTTACCGTGAATGATTCTCATATTATCTACAAGCAGTAGATCTCCTGGGCGTGCGTTAATAGCCATACGAACTTCAGGGCAACAGAGATAACCACCTTTCCAATCTTTACCATCTTTGGTAACTACTGTTAGATTACTGAAACCCTCGTTCAAAGAACCAGCATCACGGTGACAAGCCATGCGTGCGTTACGATCTTTGGTAGTTGTATTTACAGTAATCGTAGTAAAGGTTGTATCCTCGCCAATAAGGAATCGTTTGTCCATTTGCTCAGCGCACTTCTGTTGGCGACCATATCGTACAGGTAGCAAACGTTTGAACTCAGCTTCTAGTTTACGAGCAAACGGATAGCATTTCTCAAAGGTTGAGCGATTATGCTCAGTGAACGAAGTCGGTCTACCAAACGGAATACGAGGATACCGACCATAGAAGCCAGCAATACCAGACCACAATGCTGCTGCGTAAGAAGTTTGAGAAATGTAACCATCATGTATTTTCTTAGCCATAACTGATGCTTCACGCAAGTCAGCATCTCTTAGTTCTTCCATTACAGTGTTAAAGAATGTGTGGTAATCGCCATAATCATTCTCAACTTTAGATCGTAACCAAACAGAACCACGTGCTTCGTTATTACCGCTACCAAGATACTTTTCTTTGATAGCTTCAAGAGGATCGGAGCCATCAAGAGATAGCGGTTGACCATCCATGTAATACTTGAGGACTTCTACCTGATAGGGAGTTACCCAATCACGTCCACCGCTTTTCTCTACTCGCTCACCTGCTGCCAGACCACGATTATGCGATTCAACAGCAGCATCGAACAAACCATCAAACGCACCTGATTGCTCGTCTGGTGTGAATGTGTTTTTACGGAACTTGAATGCTATTCTATCTTCATTAAGTTCGCCAACCTCACCATCTACATTAGATTCCGCAGGTAAGTATACGTCAGCATCACTATCAATTACGATATCGTAGCTTTCTTCCGTAGCAAATTTACCAAGCAAGTCGTCTTGGTTCTCGACAAAAAGAGCAACATATACATCTTGCCCCTCATCGCCTTTGAACTTCTGCCACTTGCGACCATTTATATCAATTATTTCCATAATATTCTCCTAATACAACGCATATTATACTATACTTCATACTAAATGTCAAGCACTTTTTTCAAATCAGGTTCAGAATAATCTGGACCCTTTAGAATCTTACCATCTTCACGATAGATGGGTTTACCATCCGCACCCAACTTACTCATATTGGATCTTTGTACCTCACGGAAACAAGCATCAAGGTCAATACCAAATGCGTGTCCTGCGCCATAGGTAACATATAGAATATCAGTTAGTGCGTCAGCAACCTCAACCATATCCTTTTCTGCCATTGCCACAAATAGTTCTTGTAGTTCTTCTTTGATAAGTTCGTATCGTAGAGCGACAGTATCTAAGTCTGGGAACTCAGGTGATCGCTTTACTTCCTGCCCGAAGGCATCCATAAAGACATTTACTTTGTTAAAGTTTGTTTGGTAATAGTGTGTCATTGAAAAAAGTCCTCTAGTGATATTTTCTCTTCTTCGTTCCAGCCGATTGCGGCAAGTATTGGTCTAACAACTTCCAAGAATGCTTTGTCGAACTGGAGGTCATAGTCGATATATTTATGCAGCTTTAAATCTTCGGGTAAGAAGTCTGGGAATGCGATTACATTTTCTTTAATAGGGTTTGGTACTTTAAGATAGGCAAACTTTATCTTTTCGCCATCTTTGATTGTTTGATACTTACGACCCAAGCCATTAGTCTCAATTTGATTATTGTAGAGTAATGATCCACGAACATGAATAGGTGTACCCTTCCTATAGATGAGTTGGCGGTCTACCCAATTAGTCACATTAGAAACTCCACGAGGAAATGCTACATCCTCTGGTGGTAGAGTGATAAAGTAATCCTTGAACTGCTTGATCGCCATTTGAGTTGTTGCCTCATCCTGAGTTATGATAACCTTGAACAACTCTTTAAGTGCTTTACGACAAGATGCGGGAGTAGAGGATTTAACTGCCTCGATACCCATAATCTTGAGTTTAGGTTCTGCGTATTGAACACCCTCGTTATTGTGAACGTTTAGTATGTAACGTTTCTTAGCAGTCCAGATACCAGCATCAGCAATAGCTTCACGAGCCATGACCATCTTGTTCTCATAAGCATCCATATACTCAGCTAGGTCGCCATAAGAATTTTCTAGCATAGGCTCGAACTGTTCGGAACAGATCTTATCAAGCATCTTTACAGTTTCGGCTTTGGGTAAGTCTTTGAAGTATTTATCGACTAGCGGTTCAAAGTTGATGTAAAGTGAATCAGTATCGATAGCAATTACATAATCCCTTTCTACACCAACTACCTTAGACATAAATCGGTTTACTGCCTGCTCAGCCCATCTGATAGACAACTGACCTGATAGCGTGATACCCTCAGCAATACGCAGGTCAAAGTAACGGAACCAGCGATTACCAATAGCACCATAAAGTGAATTCATCATAATCTTGATAGCCATCTGCTCATTGTCGAGAGTGGATATCTTTTTCTCTAGTTGATATACTTCGGTCTTTTTAGTTTTATCAACACCCTCTAGTTCCTGCGTGGCATCTAGCATCTGACGCTTTACTTGTTTCCTGCCAGCATATAGACTACCAACAACCTCAGGAATAACTCCACAAATATCCTTACGATAATGCGAACCATTTGCTGCCATTGTACAATCTGGGCGAATACTTTGAGGTTTACGACTAGCCAAACAAGCATCAACGTTCACCCCCATAGTCGCATCATCTACAATAGTTTCAGGAGACATATTGTACTGCATAATCAAGTGAGGATATAGAGAGTTTAAGTCAAAGGAAACAACCCAAGCATGGCGACCAACCATAGGACTTTTAACAAAACCTCCAGGAAAGTCCGTCTTCATCTTTTCTTGTTTGGGCGGTACTGCTGTTTTCTTTTCGTATAGTTCTCGATAGAGGAACGTATCCCAAATACCAGTAGTACCAAACGCATCGCTGTAGTTTACTCCAGCTTTGTATGCCAGAGTCATACACAAGGTGATGAGACCCATCTTATCTTCTAGTCGGTCAACTAGTTCTACGTCTTTGATATTATAGTCAACGAACTTCTGGTGATCGTGTTTGTACAGAGTAAAAAGATTACCATACTCTTCATAGGATAACTTGTTTTCTCCCAAAACAACATGGGCAATATGATCAAGTTTGTACGACTCCTCGGCAGTATAGGTAAACTTCCTATAGAGATCCAAGTAATCTATCTGCTCAACACCTTTGATCTCAAACTTCTGCTCGGTCTTACCTTTGATAGTAACCTTGCGCTCGTCGATCTTACCCCAAGGTGATAGTTTCTTAGCCATATCCTGACCAATCACTTTGGTTATTCGGTTGATCATATAGGTCATATCAAACAGAGTTGAGTTCCAACCAGTAACTACATCTGGCATAAACCGAGCATTAGACCAATGGGTAACAAACTCCATAAGTAATCTGGCTTCGGACTCACACTTCTTGTAGATAACTTGATTGTCCTGCATAATAGACTTAGAGGTATCATAGTCGCCCAGACCCCAAACATAATATATGTTATCGATATTATTCTTAAGAGTAATTGTGATTACTGGGTGATCTGCATATTGAGGTTCAGGGAATCCCTCGTCGGAAGCGACCTCAATATCGATAGTAGTAACGTTGATAATGTCACGGTTGAATTCAATAGTTCCTGGATACTTTTCCTGAACATACTGAGCAATGTAGTTTGTATTGCCATGAATCTTGAAGTTAGAGGTATCCCCATATTGCTGGATAAACTCCCTTGCTTCACGCATTGTATCAAAGTCTATTGGCTTGAGTGGTGCACCTGTTAAGGATTTCCAATCACCGCCTTCAGCTGGGACATATAGGGTTGGTGAGAAACGGACACGTTCGGAATATTTATTCCCATCACGATATCCACGGACAAGTATGTCGTTAGCGAATCTGCTAACTGAGGTGTAGAAAGTATTATTCATCATATAGTATATTATACCGCATTTAGTGGTAAAAGTCAAGGGATATTTTAATAAAGTTGGGAGGGAATTTCACCCTCCCCTTTCTTCAGATAGTAATAGATGGAGCCGAAGCCATTATAATTGTGGCAGGCGCAATCGCCAAAGCAGTGCCAATAATTAAAAGTGCTTCGAATCCAGATCTGATTTTATCATGTTTTGTTTTCATGATTAACTCCAGTAAATTGATTAGTACAACCTACTGGGTTTTCGCTGTCAAAACGCTTAGTCTTGAATAAACGTTTCTTTCTTTGATGCCCCAGTAGATCCGATTTCGATCTTGCGGGGACGCTTCTCTTCTGGGATGACTACCTTCAGCTGGACAGCAAGGATTCCATCTTTAAGATCAGCTCCGTGAACTTCGACATACTCAGATATTCTAAAGGAACGATTGAACTTCTTGGCACTAATGCCTTTGTGAATATACGATCGACCTCTATTTTTATGTTCTCCTCGAACAAAGAGTGTGCGGTCTTTGACTTCAATCTCTAACTCGTCTTCTGCAAAACCAGCAACTGCCAATTCTACCATATAGTTCTCGTCGTCAACTTTGACGATATTATGTGGAGGATAGTGATCGTTAGCGTGTCTTGCGACCTTATCTAACTCGTCGAATAAATGGTCAAACCCAACAAACGCTGAGCGTGGGAATAGTGATTTAACATTCATATTAGTCATGTCTTTTCTCCTTTGTGTTAAAGCAAGATTAATAGTTGGAACCCGACTACTCGGCATTCCACCTTTATTTATAACATTTCTGTCAATAGATTAGAAAAAAGAGGGGCATTTAAACCCCTCTAGACGTTAAACTTACTTAGACGCTTTCTTGACGCCAGAAGTAGCTTTAACTTGTTTGGTGTATTTTACACCTCTGTAAGTTAGTTCGTAACTCATCGCATTTCTCCTATTAGGATTATACGATTCTTTTAACGCATGAACCAATGCGGGTCTCTATGCGGACCAAACAATTGCTAGGATTTCTTTTGAGACTTAATCCACTTAGCAGCAATTTTGTTTTCTGGTGGAGTCTTTGACCACACCATAATCTTCTTGTAGGCACTCATAGTACCACGTTCAATATCTGAACTAGTAGAGTTATCTACAATAGTCATTCTATCACGGAATAGATTCTGGAATTTACCGATGTTCTTTTGAACGTCTTTCCACATCTTATCTACTTCAGAATCTGGTAAAGATCTAGACCTATTTCTATTACGTTCTAAAGCAGTATCTAGATCTGTATTTACAAAAATCATAGCAACCGAATAACCTATCTTACGAAGCAGGTCAACCTGTTTCTTGATCTTTGTATAGTCTTTACCAGTGCCGTCTATAACTAAACCAAGTCTACCCTCAACGGCACGTTCCATCTTTTTACCAGTAAGTGCTTTTGACTTAGCACGTACTTCCTGACCTTGAACAGAAAAGATATCTTCTGGATCCATAGACAATCCAGCTTTCTTTAATCCTTTCTCAAAGGCATCGTCCGAGTTTATTAGTTTAAACCCCAATGCTTGTAATGCAGTCTTACCGACTACAAAAGACTTACCGCTTCCTGGACCACCAGCCAAAAATACTGCCTTGAAAATGGCAGGATCGTTTACTCCTTCCTCGAAATAAGTCTTAAAACTTAGCATTTACTTTACACCTATGTTGTACTTTGGACAAAGTTCCCAGTCGTGTTTTTCTTTATGAGAGATAATCTTAATCTGCCTTAATGGCGCTTTATTTTCTGCTTGTTCTTCTTCAACAAGATCTAATAAACCCCAGTCAGACAACAAAGTCGCAATGGTGTTTCTCCTTTCTACGTCATTCTCCATAAGGTTACTCGGTTTACCATCCAACATAAAGAGTTCTTTAAAATGAATGATAAAGTACCTACCTTGCTTGTGTAATATATGACAAGACTGATACAGTTTGTTATCCTTACGAGAAGCCACACCCATTCTCGTCAATGTTTCACGAACTTTTAAAAAGTCGTCAGGGTGGCTTAATCGTACTTCCAGCATTGAAGCTGGAGTCCACTCAATTGGTTTTTGATCTTCTAGTTCCACCTTTATCTACCTTATTCTTCAATTCAATTAATTGTTCATCAGATAGCAATCGTAACGCCTCACGTGCTCTCTCACTGCCATAACCGAAGTATTCTTTGACCACTTCGATATTATCTAGGGAATCTGCTTTCGCCCACTTGGAGAAGCGTTTTCCCTTCCTAATACTATTTATAAGATAATGAAACTGCATTTTGTTATCAAGGTGGTGATAACGATTCATCTCATTTGCAAACAGTATTGTATCTAGGAACTGTGAGAGACCACGGTTCACGATAAATGGGTTATATCCTTTCTCGGCATCATCGTCTACCATTATATCTTTTTTGGAAGAGTTGATTGACTTTAAGAACTCGAATGGGTTCATCGTTTAAACTCCACGGATCCCATAACCTCTGTCATACAAGCAACAAGGTTAAGTTCGTGGTCAGCAACAAACGCATCTTTGTATTGATAGTCTGCTAGGATAATAACAAGTTGAGGGATAGAGTTTGGCTCTACGAAATCATACATCGTGTCGTAGATTCTACGGAACACAACAGAGGGTTCTACGTCCATATTATTAGCAACCCATGAACGCATAGACTTGAAGTTCTTTTTCTTGAGGTAATCTACAAGAGACTTGATATTCTCGTCTTGAAGGTTGATCAATATACCCGCATCAATTGTACCAGATAAAGAATATCTCTGACACTCATTGATTACTCGACGGAAGTCAGGGAAGTGTTTATTAACCAGTTCTACAATTACTTTTTGGTCATAGGTTACTCCCTCACTAGTTAGTATCTCACACACACGCTTGAACATACCAGCAGCAAGGTTTGGCTTTTCGTCTTTGGGAATATTGAAATCATAGACCGAACAACGAGAATGTAGCGGTTCGATGATCTTGTTTTTAAAGTTACAGGTTAGGATAAATCTGCAGTTATTGGCAAACTCTTCAATAAAACCACGCAAAGCAGGTTGAGTAGATTGCGCATTCAGGTAATCAGCCTCATCTAGGATAACCACTTTATAACCACCCTGTAGTGACACAGTAGAGGCAAAGTGACGAATCTTAGTACGCAGGGTATCAATATTACCGCTTTCAGATCCGTTTATGATTATCCAATCCAATCCCAACTCATTACACAATGCTTTAGCGACTGTCGTTTTACCGACACCAGCCGTACCAGTGAAGAGCATATTAGGAAGCTCTCCACCGCTTACGATTTCGCTGAAAGTTTTGTTGAGTTGGGTTGGTAGGATAGCTTGATCAATTGTGGCTGGGCGGTATTTCTCCACCCAAAGGAAGTCGCTCATGTTACATCTCCATAATAAAATAATAAATCAATGGTGCTATTATACTATACTTCAATCAAAAAGTAAAGGTTTATTTATGGCATTTGAATCCCGCCAGCACCTGCTTGAGATCCGTCAGCACCAGCAAGTACAATACCAGAAACCATTTGACGGTAAGCATCCGAAACTTCTTTATTGGTTTCGGTTACAAACACATACTGTTGGAACACAACCTCTTTAGGTTCTTTAGTACCAGTCATGGCAACTCCAGGAGCAAATCCCATGCCAGTCTCATTCTGTACCAACATGCGGGGATCTTTTAAGGTGATTGTTGCTCCAATCTCGCCTTTAAGTTTACCGATGTATTCTCCTGCTACACATACTATAGTAATAATATCATTTTCTTTCATTTCAATTTCCTGTTAAGTTAAGTTTGTTAAATTATTCTGTCACTACAATCTTTATATATAAGGCTCTGGCCCATGGACCATACTGGAATGCATAATCATAAATTAGGGGAGAGGTTTGCCCAGCAACAAGATAATAATTTCCAGGCTGAACATAAGTGGTATCCCAGCGTATAAATTGTCCAGTTTGGGTTACGACGCCAATGTTTACGTTGCCCTCCATATCAGGCATGCCATTACCTTCAACACCTTGCACTACGTTGACCAGATCGTTCATGAACTCGTACTCATGTTTTAACCAAAATCCTCCAGCGAAGGGTGATACGTCGTTGCTACTACTAGAGCCATAATTACCATCATGATAATGCAGATTTTCTGCACCTTTAGCCAAGTAAAAGCTAACTAAATCTCCACGCTTGGCTGTAACGACCGCAGCTTCTTCTTCAAGAATAACATCATCAACATCAGTTGTATAGTCATCAAAAAATGTTTCATAATCATAGTAAGTGGTTCTACCAAAAAACCCATTCTCACTGCGGTCAGTATACCATGGGGAATATGTATATTCTCCATTGCCATCAGTTGGAGAGTAATCGGACAAACTAGATGCATCAGAACTGGTTAATGGTGTTCCATCAGTCTTAAATGCTATTAAGCCTGTATCGTCGTCCATATTAGTGTTAGGGGTTGCTGTTGCATCGCCCTGATTATGCGGTGGTGCAATAACCAAATTAGCTGGGATGTCAACACGCTCGCCATCTATGATCTGGATGAAATCTTCGGGGTTGTTGTCCAACATAAATGGCACCAATATATGCATTCGATCAGAAGTATCTCTATTTGAAAGCATGCCATTAAACCTAGTTCTGAAAAATACGTTAGCGGTATTAAAATGAGGTTCCCAGTCATGCCCTTCCTCAGATTGAAAATCACCAACTGCTGAAGAAACGTTACTAAACAAGTTTCTGCCATCAGAGTGTTCATCTAATGGTGCTACATTTGATATAGATAACTTTTGTATTCTATCATAATAGCCCCTAGCTTCTTCATTAGTGTCGGGGTCTATTCTATTTCCATACCCACCAATATTGGCTTCGGGATCTAATTCGAATTTAGTAGTAAACTTACCACCAATCTGAGCACCAACTCTATTACCGACTTTCATAGGATCGAAATTCAAAATTTGAGATCCAGCGTTGTCCGCCCCATCACGGTAGTAATCTAAAGTTGTTGCCGTTGGAGCCCATTCATTTGTGGCATCACCCTTTATGGGATAACTTTGTCTTTGATATTCAGTATCATTGACGCTTTGGTCACTGTCAGACCTATCTGTGTTTAAAGATTTAAACCCATGAATGAACGTCTGCCCCTTTGTTCCTCCGTAAATTTGATTTTCGAATACTTCGGGGAATGTAAAAACGATATTACCTTGACCATTGTAAGACGGTCCAGTCTTTAAAGGGAACTTAGAAATATTATCTGGGTGATCGTTGACTAGAGATAGTGCATCTATTCCGGTTCTAATTTCATCTATCCGTAGTAAATGTCTAAACCCTATAGAGAAATTTTCAGCATTTGGTGCCAGCAATTGGCTATCTCCATATTCAATTGCTGTATCTTTAGAGCCTCTATTTGCTATGGTGTTATCTGGATAAGGATGAGCCCAATAAGTGGAAGTAAATCCTTCTGCAGGTATTTGAATTACATGACCGCCACCAGCAGCATTGTTTAACTGTTCTGGTATTTTCACATGTAATCTAGTAGAAGTAGAAATCGTATCCGGAAACTCAGGATCAGATACGAAATAAGTGTTAAATTCTATATGCCCAGTTGACACAATGTGTAGGTTAGTTATAGAAGGAGTTATAAAGGAGATTTCTATAGCATTACCAGTTTTAGAAGAGAACTGAATTCCAACGTCTGAAGAATCGTCATTAAATACAGTTCTAACTAAAACTTTGTCAAAAAAATCTTGGACTAATAAGTGCACAGCACTATTGCCAGCACCGTAAACTAAATCGTTAAACACTGTGGGAATTACGGTGTATTCTTCTCGGTTTTGAATAATATTCTTGGCTATGGCTATATTACGAGTTTCTTTCTGAATTGAAAGAGGATATGTTGGGTCATCGTCTGGGTAATCATCAATTATAGTGCTTACAATTAAACCCGAAGTTTGACCATGATAGTCCCTATATTCAGCATTAGTGACGTTTAAATTCCTGAATGTATCGTTAGCGTATAGACCTGTGTCTGAAGCACTACGAGTGCCAACTGACTGATCAGTAGGACTAGTCTTTGCTGTAACTATTTGGTACTTTGGATAAGTTGTCTGATAAGATAACCCAATCCCATTATTCCTAAAATTTTGATTCGACTCGTAGTTATCAGCAATTTGCGTGCTATTGGGTGAGTTACCTCCTTGAGTTTCTATAACTTGGTCTGCGCCAAAGTCTTTAGTGTTCCTCGCATTACGTTTTGCTGGTTTGAACCTACAAATTAACTTTTCTACTCTTTTGCCATTATTCTCAAGAGATACGGGAGATCTATCTACATCATTTGGGGCAAGGTGTGCCTGATGACTGATCCTTCTGTCAGGGATAATATTAGCTAATGTTGCTGATGACCATGATCCTGATGAATCGCCCCACAGAGATTGACCTGTCCCATGAATATTACTTGCAGAACTGACGTACAATTCGTAAACTGGTGTATTATCTTCTGGGTCGATCTCTGTGCAAACTATTCTCCAAGCAAACCCAAGCTCGATAACTGGTAGATATTGATCGCCATTATCGTTGGTTAAAAGATCTGATTCGTCATACACCTTATCAACTAAGTCTCCAAAGTCAAAAGCATTAAGGGTGTCCCCATGCATAAAGAAAGTTTCAGAATCAACAGGACAATCCTGCTGAGAAATTAAATTAGGATGAGCTCCAGGATACCTAGTAAAGGTCTCTCTATAATCATCGCCCCAAGGTAAGGATGCTGACTTATACCCACTAGAATATTCATCTACAACATGAGGGTGCGTAGTGAAGTTTTGCACCAAGCAATCATCTGTTCCTTTCTGATATGGATTCTTTATTGAATTCCTAGTTATAGCATAACTAGGAGCGACGTAGTTTCTTTTATCCCACCTTAATGCTAAAAGGGATAAAACGTTCGCATATCTAGAATTCGCTCTATACCTTGCGGGAGCATTATCACGATATGGGTTGGAACGAGTGGCACCGTCACCAGTATCAGAAAATGCGTCAACCCCAGAAGCAAACAAAGCAAAGGCATCGCAACCTATAGAACCATCAGTCAGTGCGGAATCGAATGTTCCTCCAGCATAACAATGGTTTCTGTCGTTTATATACTCTAGTATGTTAGCTTCATTTGGATAATTTTTGGCATAACTAGGATTTTTAGGGTAAATAAACCTAGAATATCTGTTTGCAGCCAGTGCACTCGATGAATCATAAGATCGATGCCCTATTAACCTTTCGTAATATCCTCTATTATGACCAGTTTTATACCAATCTAAAATGTGGCGCCAAGTCTCGACTTCTCTACCAACAGGTTGAATATAAGAAGAATCGCTAATAGGATTAGACTCATCTGGGTCTGAATTAAGTATCTGTGTTATTCTATAATTACCCTTTCTGCTGCCAGTTGTTACAGATAATGAGTGCATATCACCTGCAATATCAGCGGTGGTGACAGCCCCATTTTGACTGTGATCGAATAATTTATAGCCATTATAGGTGATATCAAAGACATATTTATCGCCATTGTAAGCATATCCAAGACCTTCCCATAGCCCTCTAGGGTTAGTAAACCCAGCCCTTGGGGCTGCTTCTACTGCTTTCGTATGATACACCATACTAATTGGTTGTGTGGTATTTATTACGCCCCAGAGGTAATTGAAATCAAAATTATTTCCATATGCTGCAACATATGGATCCATAGATGATGGTGATGGCCATGGCCAGTAAGACGTTTTTGGCAGACCTTTAAGGTCTATGGATTTATCCCTTTTAACAGTATAATCAGCATCGTCGCCACCCCAACCTGCTTGGTCAGCGAATTTATATGGATTTGGAGAATTCTCTGCAGCAATTTGGTAATTTATGCGATCGTCCGAGCGGACGTACACATAGTCTGGCCAAGAAAATCCTGGATGTAGGAATCCATTACCGCCATAGGGGTCGCCATATCTAGCAAAGCTGGTTTCGAAACTGAAATCAGCGATCTCGGCAGATAAGGATAATGAAGTATCGTTTACGCCATGATAATCATCAGTTCTGAATTCTCCACCCGATCTCGATGAATGTACTGATGCTGGTTGTGTTGGGTAATTAAAATTACCATCACTATCAAAAAGCCAGTCTGGAACTGCGTTAGAAAACCCAGTTAATGTCCCAGCATCTACTGGAGTGGCGCCAGAAACCCCACCAATGACACAATATGCATTATCGGCTAAATAACCTTCTTCATTTGATAAGGATAACAGTTCCCCATCCATCGTTAAGGTCTTCCTTAGGCTTTGATCTGGGTCGCCAGATACTCTCTGAGAACTGTGAGGTCTATGAACAAACGACCTTTCTTCCATAGAACCTGAGGTAGTGTCAACGCCATTTATAGTATAAAGAGCACCCTGCATTTGTTCTACTAGTAATGGGGATTCTTCGCTATCTCTTAATTTATTGGTCGACCAATGTTTGTTTTCGCCTGAACTATTGGTGGTGACTTGCTGGGTGTTAGTATAGGTGAAATATGCAGGATATGAGTTATCAGGATCCTGTTGACGGTTTAAAAGTGACAAGCTAGAGTCGTTTCCTTCACTGAAGGAATTGTAGAAAATTAGTACAACGCCAGTACCAGTGCTATCACCGCTGTAGTCTATCCCACCATCTTGGAGCGTAAGATCTCCCTTTACTATAACGTTATCCAGGTCGATATGAGATGAAGTCATATCGCCATTATTAATATCAGCTGCGTTTATTCTTGGGTAGCCGTTCCTAGTTAAAAACCCATGATACTGAGGTGCGATGCCCTGCCCTAGCAACATCTCTTTAGTCAAGAGGAGTGGACCATCACCGTATCCGTGATTAAATCCTAACATTTGGTTTCTTGCCGATTCCACAGAATCAAACGAAAGGGTCAAGACAAAAACCGCCATAGAATTGCCAAAATCCAAATTATCAAGACGGACATTATTATCATTAAAATTGAGTACTTCAGTGCCTGTACTCTTGTAGAATTGCCTACGCACCGAACCTTCTTTTTTGGCAGTGCCAGAAAATCTTCTAAATACTGACGATTCTGTTGCTGATTCTTCTGCAAAATTTAATTGATGATTTATCCCTGCAATACCATTAATGTAAATATCCTTTATAGTTGAATCGGCAGAATTAACAGGAATTGTATATGGGTAGAGATCCTCATCGAGACCTGTCCAGTTTTCCTTTCTTTCTATAATTTTCTTTTCTGGCCAAGGGAGATTACCTACGCCACTAGCTATCTTATGTCTTGTATTTGGATAAATTACCATAACAGACCCAACGACTGAGAATGGTGTAGTGCCTTGAGAGATCTCGGCTGGTGGGTCGGCAACAAAACCGACACTCATCCTATTGAGAGAATCAGCATCTAAGCCAGCTGGGTGAACATATGTGGTATAGATGTTCGGTCTATAAAGCACGTGCGGACCACTAAAATTGCCTGCAGAAAATCCATTTGTGCTAGCGAAATTTGAATCTGAACCATTAAAAGTAATATCGCCATTAGGATCATCGTCCCAAGTCGGTGCTGGTTCGTAACTAAACCCTAGTCCGAAAAAGCCAGTTTCAGTATCCAAGTTATCAGGTGCTGACAGCATATCTGCGAAGGCAGGCACTGTTGTGTTCGATAAAATCCCCATGGCAGCTCTACTGCTATTTTTTAAATAGATGTCCACAGAATCATCTGCAACCATTACCAATTCTATTTCTAGTCCATATGAGCTCAAAGGAAATTCTGACATAGTTTTATAGGCATATAATTCGCCCCTTGTAGGGTCGTCAACTATCATATGTTTTGTCGGTAAAAAGTCAAGTGCTTTAATGTTGCCAAAAGAATTTGACCTGTGCCGTTCGGATATAAAGGTCTTTGAAACTTGCGGGTCAAAAATCCCAGTACCAAGGTACTCGTCATAGTAATTGTTTAGACTGGTATATCGGTCAGTTGTGACCTTATCGTAGTTATCTCTAATCTCGGAAAACTTTATACCAGTGTATTTGTCGCCTACTTTACTCATTTAGATTATCGCCCTGATTGATGATAGGATGTTACCATTATTTATATGTTTAAACATTCCCGAATCTGAAATTTATTATACCCTATTTACAGTTATAAGTCAAGTTTATTATAAATAGTATTAGACAATTTGGAGAAATTCTTGGCACAGTATAACAGAAGAGCGCAACAGTATTTAAGCAACGGCACAACTAATTTTGAAGTTAACATGCTTGCCGATCAAGACGGCAACATCATTAACTCGTTTGGTGCTGCTTCTAATATCCCCATTGCTTCTGGTGCCGTAACTGGTCATAGCCATATTAATAAGTTTGGTTATAGTGACAATATCCAAAATCTTTCTACTATCTGGGACGGATCAAACATCTATACTTACTCAACTTCAGCAGGTGCGGTAACAGTAGCATCTTCGTCAGATGATGATGATGGTGCGGTAATTGAAGTTCAAGGTCTTGATGGAGACTATAACCTAGTAGTACAGGATATTACTATTGATGGAACTGGTGCGACTAATCTTATTAGAGTATTCAGAGCCAGAGTTAAAACACCAGCAACCGACGAAACAACCAACGTTGGTATTATCTCAGTAAATATTGCTACCCAGTTAAGAGCGAAGATCCTAGCAGGTAAAGGACAAACATTAATGGCTGTATATACTATCCCTGCTGGTAAGACAGGATACTTACTAAACCTTACAATGTCGGTCGATAAGGATGTAGATGTTATTTACAAATTAATGGTAAGAGAACAAGGTGGTGCGTTCAATATTAAAGGACAATTTGGTACTTTTGGAACTCCACTAGATCACAACTATCCAATACCGTTAGTGTTCTCTGAAAAGACTGATATAGAAATTCAAGCCGATGCTGGTAGCACATGTGGCGGTGGTGCTACTTTCGATCTGATACTGGTTGACAATCCAGCCTAATTAGGGTCTATTATCCCAAGGTTCTCTTTCACGGACTTCTTTTTCTGCGCTTTCTTCGGTTACGTCTGCGCAATCGTCAACCGCACTGGGTAAGTCTTTTTTACCAAAGATAGCATCCCAGTTATCATCAAATTTCTTTTGGTCTGCAGTCTTGCGCTGTTTGCTACCTTTACCGCCCTGCCATTGTCCGCTCATTTAAGTATACCTGTTAAAAGTGTTAAAGTCATGACTGTATTTAGCATAATTAATGCACGATCTTTCCATGCAATACTTACAGTCAACCAACCAATAGAACCGATTAAAGAGAAATATAAGTCAAACAAATGGTATTGTTCGCCTGCACTCCTGAAAGCAACTGCTAGTAATATTACGATTGAAGCAAACCACTTTATCAACCATATGGTTCTGTCACTCACAAGTAGTGATTCCAGATATAAGAGATAATCTCAAATACACCCATGGTTAAAACTAAACTTCCTGCAGCTAAACCTAAGCCATACAACATATCAATAAACATATTAGTCATCCCGTATCATCAAATTCGGTGGTCTTTCATCTTCCATCCATTCTTCATGGAGAGTATACCACTCAAGAGCCAGTACTTTCTTGGGAAACTTTGGGCTAACAACTGCCCCCTTTGAGTTCTTCCAAAAGTATTCGTCCCAACCATTTTCGCTTGTTACAATAAGTTCCACAGTCCTTCCTTTAAAACTTTGGTGCGTATTTGTGATAGAGTTTTGACGATTCGTTAACAAGACCTTCTTTTTTACAGGAGTTCATCTTATCTTGAATAGCATAACTCTCATCACGACCTTTTATAAATGCTCTGTGGTCGTCGCTCATTGAATAGAACCAATCATGATCGACCAGCATAGTTTCTAACTCTTTCAATACTTCAACTTTCTTCATATTTCTTCACCTCAATACCACATTGATGTAAAAACTCAATACCTTGATTAGTCCTGTAATCATTCTTATATATTACTTTCTTAATCCCAGATTGATAGATCAACTTGGCGCATTCTATACAAGGAGAATGAGTGATGAATATATCAGCACCCTCTCCGCTTTCTGACGACTTAGCAAGTTTAGTTATTGCGTTTGCTTCCGCATGTAACACTTCTGGCTTTGTTTGTAAAAACTGAACATCACCATTTGGCCATTTGATTTCTTCTTCACAGGTATTATCCCAACCAGATGGCATACCATTATAGCCAATGGAGATGATGCGATCATCCTTTACGACAATCGCACCAACTTGTAGCTTTTTAGCTGTACTGAGTTTTGAGAACCTTTCGGCTACGTCAATATATGCGGATACGAATTTATCCTTCATCCAATAATTGCCCGAGCGTGGAAGGTCCAGCTATACCGTCAGCATCTAATCCATTTTTGTCTTGCCATTCCTTGAGTACAATCTCAGTGCCAGCACCGAAGATACCATCAGCGTCAATACCTAATGCTTCTTGCATTAGCTTAACACCATCGCCACGTGATCCTTTACGCAATACACCGATATCTTCTAGGTCGATATCATCTTCATCTTCTTCGTGATCTTGAGAGTCGCAAGACTCTACACCCAAAGCATGAAGTGCTTCTTCCCAGTGATGTATTCTATCTTCAAGACCGATATAACCGCCATTGATTCGACGAGTTAGTTTCTTCATGTCTTGAGTGTCAGAATACTTATTAAGATTATTTTCATTCCAAAACCAAATTGCAGCTAGGATACCATAATTGGGATCTTCACTCAGTAGGTCTGGGTTGTCAATAACTTCAGGACAATCCATATCTTCTGCAAACGCAAGGTAGTTGTTTTTACCAGTTAGCTGAATTGGTCCACGACCACGGTAGTTCCATCCATCGCCTGACTCAGTCGGTCCATTACCCATACGGTTTGCATAAACTACATTAGCAATCGCTTCAGGGTTTCTAGCATACTCTTCAGCATCATGATCACCACGTGCGAAGTATTTACCAAAAACAGCATCTAATGCCTTTGCCGAATAGTTTAAGTTTTCGCTGAATACTCTCCAGCCACCAGACTCATGCCCACATTGCGCTAGGAATGCCGCAATACGATATGGCGTATTAATCTCGTATTTCGGAAACAACTCACGCATGGCATCACACCATGCGGAAGCATCACTACACCTTGGGAATAACTCTTTAAATTGAGAATCGCTTATCATTTATTACTCCTTGATGATATTCGCAATATGAGTTTCAAATTGCTCGACCTTATCAACACGGTTTGGCCAATAAATGTAATCCTTTTCTGGATTCATTTTTAGGTTAGTTAAAAGTGGTAGAACAGCGTTGTATAGTTTATTCAACCTGTCCTCTAGTTCTGACGCAGTATCAGTAGTAGCACTGATAACTGACTGTGCTTCACGAACTGCGTCTAATTCACTTTCATCTACAGCCGTGAAGCCAAAATCGAAAATATCACTCATTTTACAATTTCCTCGTATAAAGTTTCAAAGTCCTCCGATTCGGATTGGACTTCAGTAAAGTTTTGCTTATGATATACTTTAGCAAGACGCTTTAAGTATTTAGGGTTTAAGCCAACTTCATCTTTGATTTTTACACAAATATCACGCTGTAATTCACGTTCAGAGTCTTGTCTAACCATAGAATTGGACATTTCTACGACCGCATCCTTAACAGTTTTCTTATCATTCGGGGAAGAGGGAATTATTACACTTGTCATTATATAGTCTCCATAGAAACAGCAGATTACTCTGCTGCAGGTTCTTCAGTTGGTTCTTCTGGAGGTGTTCTACCTTCAGGATCAGGGTCAACATCTGCATCAGCAGGCTCTTCCTCTTGAGGGATATTAGCGTCAAGGAATGCCGCAACTTTATTCCGCAAAGCACCTACACTTTCCATTTCTTCGGGTTTAAACGCACCCCTAACAGAACACGCATCAATCACAGATAACATATTACGGATATCGTTCAAGTTGATATCGGGAGTTTGTGCTTCATCAGCAACAGTATTTTCTTCGCTCATTTTATTTTCCTTATGCATTAAACTTTGAATTTTTCTCAAGGGCAACCCAGTATGTTACTTCACCAGTCGCAAATTGAGAGATTAATTTAGACGAGATAGACACTTTCATATCACCACCAACAAACTTGAAGTTAGAGATATTAAAGATCATCTCGAATGAAGAGTCAGGTCGAGTAGCAGATGGGATAGACATTTCATAACTGTTAGCAGTAGAGTCTTTAGTATCCGTTACCTTAACAGTAACTCCAGAACCACCCTCTTCACCTACAACCACAACATCACTAGCACCTAGTGCAGCTGCAGCACGTCGAATATTCGACATTTGGTCTTCAGTAATATCCAGTTCAATCTCGCAAGCAGGCATAGTAATGTCTTTTTGCGGAGTAGTTAGGATAGAAGCATCAGAGAAGAAGTAGTTTACAGACTGACCACCCTCGCTAATCTTAACAGTCTTACCATCATCGCCAAACTCGAGGTCTGGGTCTTCAAACATACCTACAACCGAAAGGAATTCATTCAGGTCATAGATACCAAAATCCTGAGGGAAAGATTCAGCAACATTGGCTGTCGCTAGAATATTCTTTGCTTCAGAAATAGTTTTGATTACGTTACCAGCCTTTACAACGATATTTGGATTAATCGTTGAGAAGTTCTTTAGCATCGCAACCGTTTCATTCGAGATTTTCATGTTATTCTCCATAGTTAAAGTTGGCAATATTATACCTTATTTCTCGCCATTAGTAAAGTGTTTTTTTGCTACTTCATCCCATTCAAGGGGAGTAACAGAATCGATAGAAGCAGGAGAGATACCAGACTCAACAGGTTCACTTGCGAGCGGTACTTCATTTGCTGGGGATGCGTTGAGGGTTTGTTCAACTCTGTCATGCTCATAAAGGGCAAGCAAGCCATAGTGTATAACCTTCAACAGGTCTTTGCGGTGGTCAGAACGACTACCTTTTTGACCATATCGGTTTGAGTATTTATCCACGTTTCCGAGGAAGAAACCCATACCACGCCCACGATCAACAATGACCTCAGACGTTTGAATCTTATCGCCACCATAGTGTTGACTATAGGTGGCGTCGACATATTCCTTTATTTCAGAGAGAAGTTCGCCCTCTCTAAATTTATAATTGATCATTTAATCTCCTAGAAAGCAGGTTCGTCATTATCAATAGCATCTAACACATCACCCAGATTTACTTCAGGAGTGATTTCATTAGAATCAATTTTACTGTATAAGTCTAAGAAGGCAGACTTGGTATCTTCATCAAAACGATTCACGCATAACTCAATAGATCGAGCACGGTCATTAAAGATAGCAAACGTTTGGGCAATGTGGCACAAACGACGAGTAGAAACGATATCTTCAACGCCACCATCAACGTAAGTCTTACGAATAATCTCAGACCAAGTAGTTAGCTTATCAGCAAAGTCAGTATCAACCGCACCGAACTTATCCATATGGTTCAGTAGAATCTTTTTCTCTATCGCAAGAGAAGGATAAGGTTGCTCAACAGTAATACTGAATCGCTCCAGGAATGCCTCATCAATAATCGTAGCAGCAACAAACTTGCCATCTTCCGAACCTTGACCTTTGGTGTTAGCAGTAGCAATCACGTTGAATCCAGGAGCAGGAGTAATCATCTCACCAGTTTTCTTAATCATAACTGGCTTACCCTCAAGAACACCCTGAAGAGCCATCAAACGATTAGAAGAACGATCAACTTCATCGATAAGAAGTATCGCACCAGCTTCCATCGCTTTGATAACTGGACCCTTTTGGAAAACTGTCTCACCGTTGATCAAACGAAAACCACCGATTAGATCGTCTTCATCAGTCTCAGGAGTAATCTGAACACGGACATACTCACGCTTAGATTTAGCGCACGCTTGCTCAACCATCATTGTTTTACCATTACCAGATAGACCAGTAATAAAAGTCGGATAGAACATACCCGAATCAATAATAGTTTTAATGTCTTTGAAGTTACCCCAGCTGACATAAGTAGAGTCAGCAGAAGGAACGTAGACTTCATCGTTAGTAACAGATTGTACAGCAGTCATTACAGGTTTACTCTCAGCTGGAGCATTAGAAGTGTGCTCAGCATTAACATTACGGAAAGGAAGGATCTGAGCTTCCAAATTCCATACACCACGTGAAACTTTATTATCGGCAATCATCACCTCACGGTAGACCCTACCTTTTGCAACGCCAGTAGCATCGCACGCATCATATATATCTTTGTTACGGAAGTGGCTTCGGTCAGGAAAACGTTTAGCCAACTCACGGTAAAGTGGAGCAAAAGCATATGTACTCATAATATAATCTCTCTCTAATCAATTAACTCATTCAATACACATATTATACTACATTTAAACCCAAAAGTAAAGGGTTTTTTAAACTTTTTTTGATCTTTTTTTAAGCGACCATCTCAGCAAACTTACTAGCAAGAACACGGTTTCCTTTCTTAGACTTAGCGAACTTCTTAAACTCACGAGTCAGCGCACCTTTAGAATCATCTTTAGGGGCAAAGTCCGTAGTAGCAGTATCCAACTTGGTAGTTCTCAGGAAGAAGTATCTATCAAAACCTAACTGGTCATCAACAGATACACCGCCTTTTCTCCAGTCGGTAAGGACAGGTCTGATCTCTTGCTCAGTGTCATAACCCTTACCCTCGGAGCGATACAAACGATATCTAACATCATTGGCTCGGTTAGTTAGGAAGTAACAAACCGTATTACAGCCAGTATGTTTTTTCAACGACTCAACCAGAGTTTGAGTGCCAGCATAGTTAGTCTTACAATTAATACGCTCACCACCTACAGTGAACACCATTCGATTAGAGTTAAAGTAGCCATCGTTCATATCGTGAACTTGCGCATAGTCATAACGAATAGTGTTAGTATCGCCATCACTCAGCAGAGTAAAGTTTACTTTATCAAGACCATAAGTATCACGGAAGTCAGGAATCAAAGTATGCATAGCAATCAATGCCTGATTCAGAGGAGTACCACCCATCATTTCATGCGTAGACTCATGGAAGTTATAGATTTGATAACAAGCAGTTTCAAAGTCTTTCTTGCTCATCTCATTAGAAAGTAACTCAAACAGAGACATAGATTCCCAATCAATAACGTGTTTAAAGTTACGCTCTTTAAGACCGTTAGAAGTAAACCCATAAACACGGAAAGGGATATTCACTTTACGACAAAAGTGTGCGATATTGATAGCTTGTTTCTTTACATTAGCAATACAATCATCCATAGAGCCAGAGTAGTCAACCAACATTACCAGACCATGATTCTTAGCATCAGCCAGCTTGGTAGTTCTAGCGAAGATATCTTCGTTGTATTTGTAAGAGTATAGTTTAGTAACATCAATAGAACCAGTCTTAGAAGTTCTAGATCTTGAGTAGCGATATGCAGCTTTCTTCATCTCAAACTCACGAGCCATAGTATTAACTACAGACTTGGTCTCAGCCAAGAACTCATCATAAGATTGGGTCACGTATCTACGCTGATACCAGTGAGTGTTTTCATCATTTCTGGTATCGATAAGGGTTTTGTAATCAGCAACAAGACTCTTGGCTTCCTTTAAAGTTAGGGAGCGAACAACTACAGGGGAACTATCACCATCATGGCTTTCTAGAAGATCAGACTCTTTAGAACGGAACGCTTCATCAGTCTCAACGATCTCGTTACCAGCACCAGCATTGCTAGAGAATCCTTCCTCAATATCTTTACTTACATCTTCCTCGCTATCTTCAGTATCCTCTCCTTCGATTTCTTCGACAACGTCTTGTTGTTCGCTGTCCATTTCACTATCTTTACTCTCAGGAATGCCAGATTGATTGTCAGTTGAAGGTGAATCCTCTGTACTTTTTTCCATACTTTCTTCATCATTATCATTATCCCCCTCAGGATTTTGATTATCATTTTGGGGTTGCTGTTGTTCTTTCTCAGCACCCATATAGTCAAGCAAAGATCTTGCGGCATCAACAACTTCTTCCCATGTTTCAGCAGAGAAACACTTTTTCACAACAGGAAGTTCTTCGTCAGTGAATGGCATATCCACTAACTGGTTCAGCTTGGCTTTAATATTGATACGGTCGGGCAAACCATAGGAAGAATATTCCCTATCCTGAGTACCAAAGAAGTTTTCGTCAAACAAAACTTGATAACCACCTTGAAACGACTTAACTAATCCTGGATACTTACTACGGATCATTCGCTCAATGCGGATATCTTCAATAATGTTAAGGAATGAACGAGGAATACCCTCGACATCTATTTCGGAATCATGCCAACCCTCTCTAGGAGTAAACAAAGCATGACCGACCTCATGACCAATAAGCAGGTCTTGAACATCAGCACCTTTGTCTTTCCATAGGGGAAGGTTTAGAACACGGTTAACAACATCGAACGATGCGGTCTGGTAGTTACCCTCACGCACTTCAATGTTTTCATTAGCAAGCAATCTAGCTAGAGTAGATTTAACTGTCATATAGAATACCTCTCAATCAATACATGTATTATACTATAAGCAATTGAGAAAGTAAAGGGTTTTTTTGAATTATTTTAAATTATTTTATCTTACTGAAGTTTCTTTCCTTAGTAAACTCTATCTTAGACCTAAACTTGCCGTCTAGAACATCACCTTTGTGAGATATGATAAACGTATTAGTTCCTTCCTCTAGGGTCTCTAATATCTTGAGTAGATTTTCAATACCGTCATTATCTAGAGAGGAGTCAAACGTTTCGTCTAGGATCAATAGGTTAGAAGAAGCACTATTCTTCATACGAGCAATCTGTCGCCAAGTGAATAGTAATGCCAAGTCAATACGTTGTTTCTCACCCTCACTAAACGAGGCATAGTTGAACGAATCACGGAATCTAGATTTAATAGTCTCAGTGAAACTCTCATCAAGGTTGAACGAAACATAGAAGTCCATAACCTGCAGGTAATGATTGATCAGTTTATTCATTACAGGCAGATATTGCTTGATAACCTTAGTTTTGATACCGCTATCCTTTAGCATTTCACCCACAGCTTCTTGATAGGTTTTCTGCTCAGATAGTTCTAACTTTCTCTCAGTTAATGAATCACGCTCTTCACTTAGTTGAGTCAGCTTAGAGTTAGCTTCCCCAAGATCTCCCTCTTTAGAGGTAAGTTTAGTGATATCTTTTTCTAAGGCAGTTATCTGTTTCTGTAGCCGAGAAATCTCTTTATTGTTGAGCGTCAACTCCGAAGTATCTTCACGAACCTTTTCAGATATAGAATCTAACTCCAATATGTTAGATTCTACTGCGGCAGATTGTGAAGAAGCATCGATAACCGCCTTGTTTAATTCTCTGGCTTTTTCATGAGCAGTCTCTAGTTTATTCTGCCTTAGTTCTTCAGCGATATCTTGTTCGCAGGTAGGGCATTGCTCGTTGTTCTCATAGAACTTGGCATCCTTAACTACAGACTTTATCTGTTGCTCGAACTGAGCCTTATACTTGAGCAAACTTTGTTTCTTACTCTGAGCATTAGATATATTTTCTTTCAATCCATTGGAAGATTCTTCTATCGATAACGATAGTGCTGCATTGCTTTCTTGTATACCTGTAATAGTAGATTGACTTTCTTCTATCGATTTACGTTTATCAGATATTTGTCCGTCATTAATGTCAGCAATCTCACGGATGTAGTCTTTCTGTAAACCAATTTTATCTTTGACCAGTTCTACTTGATACTTATTATCTTTAACATCTTCTTTGAGACGTTGCGACTGCTCTTTCAGTATCTGATTCATCTTACCGAATATCTGAATATCAAGTAAATCTTCGATCACCTCACGACGATGATAGGTCGGCAGTTGCATAAACGGAATGAAAGACGAAGAACCAAGAACAACTACTTGGTGGAAAGACTTATGATTAAGTTTTAAGATATTTTGCTCTAGGAACTTTTGATAGTCTCGGCTAGTTGATGATTGATCTACCATCTTACCATTCTGCCATATCTCAAACTTATTTGGTTTGATACCACGAACAACCTTAAACTCTACATTGCTGATAGTAAACTCAACTTCAACTAATGCGTCACGGTTATTGATGCTGTTAACCAGCTGTAGCTTCTTGATGTCTCTATGAGGTTTACCGAATAAGGCAAACGAAAGAGCATCTAGCATGGTAGACTTACCTGCGCCATTATGCCCTACAATCAATGTAGAGGGGGAGCGGTCAAGGTGTATTTCAGTAAAGGTGTTACCAGTGGACAGGAAGTTCTTCCACCTGAGTTTAGTAAAATGAATCATTACATAAGTTCCATATTCTGTGCTTCAACATATAAACCGTGAACAATATCTTTTATCTTATCTTTGCTCAGCTCAGTATCAACTGCATCAACATATGTATTAAGCATATCTTGAGTGTCTTCAACGTCTACTTCAGAGTCTTCAATAGCTTCTCCCGCAAACTCTTCAAAGGTCTCAGCAATCTTTACCTCATAGGTATCAATAGCTTGTAGTCTGTCGATGAATCGGTCAAAGGTAAATGGGTCTTTCTTTTTCTTCACAATAACCTTAACAAAGTTATTAGCCAACTTATCTACATCAAAGTCGGAATAGCTTCTATCCGTATCATCATAATATATGCGAGAGAATATAGTTATAGGGTTCAATACTGGTGTTAACTCACGAGTCTCAGTATCAAATATGTGAAAGTATTTAGGATCGTTAACATCAGTCCAAGTGAACTCCATCTGAGAACCAAGATAATGGATATTATCCTGTTGAGATTTAGTATGGAAATGACCAGACATAACCATCTCAAAACGTTTGAAGTGTTCGCTAGACATACCATGTGGGTTAGGAAACCCTTTATGCATATCAAACCCAGCCAACTCGAAATGACCGCCCACAATAGAAGCGGAACAGTTTTCAATAAACTTCATTGTAGAGTGATAATTGTCGTTATTGATCCAAGGTATGACTGCTACCCCACAACCATCATAATCTAGAACCTTTGGCTCCATATGAATATCTACTTCATTCATGTAGTGCCCGAGTAACTCTTTCAAACTGTTCAACTCATTAGTATTCTTGAAGAACACGTCATGGTTTCCTGGAATAATGTCCATATGGATACCCTCTTTGCGGAGTACCTCTAGGAAACTATTGCGGTTAGAGTTAAGTGCTTTGAAGTTAATATACTTGCGGTGGTCATAGTAATCGCCCAAATGCAAGATGTTGCTTATACCATTTTCTTTTAGGTATGGAAAGAAAACCTCTGAGTAGAAGCGTTCTTGGTAGTTAATGAATATGTCAGACGAGTTACGGACACCGCAATGGGTATCGTTCAATATAGCAATCTTCATAATTTATCCCATAAACAGTTCAAGGTTTTTGTCTTGCTTCTTCTTGGTTATCTTCTCTTGTTTGCTGAACTCTTTGAGGACACGGTCAGAATCCCTAACCTTATCGATACGACTGCGGAGTTCTTCGATAAATCCATTATCACCTATATCTTCTCCAGATGCATCATGCTGAACAATAAACTCTTCAAAGGATGCTTGCTCAATAAACCTCATTTTAACATCAAACTGTTTCTTCTCTTTCTGGATACGTCTTATAAACGCATAGTAGCATATCTGAGTAAAGTATGCAAACGCATTAGGATTACCAGTACGAGTGGCTGTTTCTATATTGTAATTCATGATAGCTTTCAGGCAGTTTTCTACAGCATCCATAACCATTTCTTCCCGATAGGTATATCTAATGAAGTTAGGTTTATGTGATAGACCTTCAGATATCTTTAAGAAACATGTGGCAATATATTCGGTTACGATGGGGGTTGGTTCGCCCCTTTCCTGCGCCTGCTTGACAGAATTGACGTAATCGACTACAGACTGCGAGAACAATTTATTGTTCACATAATGAGGCTTGTTGGCAGGTTTAGTCATTATAATCTTTCCATTTTAAGTTTGATAAGCATATTATACTACATTATCGCTCAAAAGTAAAGTATTAATTTAATTTAATTTATTTGAAGAAAAGGCTTTACTTTTTGTCATTTTTATAGTATAATATAAGAGTTGTGCGGGGGAGGGTGAGTATACCTTTAATGTAGTGTCGATTTAGGGTCGATATCAGTTTCCCATTCATCATCATACTCATCATCTGTTTCTGGCGAAGCCAGATCATCGTCGGGATAGACCTCACGGAGACGCAAGGCGGTGGCGATGTATTTCTCTTTAGTATTTTCGCTGGCTTTGCAAGTAGCAATTACTGTATCTGCGTTTATGAATACTGTCAATGAATCAGGCTGAACAGTGAACCAAGGAGTCATGAAAATCCTTTGCACCCTATCCTCGTTATAGATGTTCATAAGCAGAGGGGATTCAACTATGTATCCATGATCTTCCATGCCTCTTATATAGCCAATCACCTCATTCCCATCTATGAGTTTAAAGTGCCTGATATCAACTTCGTCTATTTCGAATTTCAAATTTCTAACTCATATATTTTGTAATCAAATTTCTCTTTCGAGTATATCTTTATACGTTCTGCAGCGTGATTTAGAGTATAATTCTTACGATTTTTATGATGTAAATCATCCGCTATATCGTACAAGTTCGTTTCCCGCCCATCGTCAGATTTTCTTAGCCCACGACCTATAGACTGTAGCACTTTAATCTGAGACTTTGATGGAGAGGCAAATATAATATTATGTATATTCCTTATATTAACCCCTGTGGAGAAAGTCCCTAGAGAAGCAACCACGATAGCATTCTTTTCTCTTTCTGTGATTTGCCTTACCATTTCCCTATCATCTACGTCAGTTTGCCCAGATACAAAGAAGATCTTACGGTTCTTATGAGCACCCTCTTTAATGATATTGTAAAGTGGCTTGCCATGTTTCTCAACTAGATTGAATAGAACTAGCGTGTTACCATCTTGGTCTAGTGCTAGGTTCTTTATAAACGTATTGCGTTTCTCATTACTTACAATGAAATCTATTTCTTCCTGATACTTAGCTTTCTTCATCTGAAAACATACTTCAGCTGGATACTTTAGTAATAGGACATTTATCTTTAATTCAGATAATGCCCCAGAGTCCATAAGGTTCTTTGTATTAGTAACTCGATAAACTGGACCGAAGTGTCCTTCTAGAACCAAACGGTGAGTTTGAGTGCCGTCAAGAGTACCAGTGGTTCCAACACGGAACTCAGCATCCCTAAGTTTACCCATAATTGTACCAAGTGACTTTGCTTTAAAGTTATGTGCTTCATCTCCAACTACTGCTCCAAATTGTTCAAACCAAGTTGCTGGCAGTTTATAGATTGACTGCCATGTCGTTATAGTAACTCTTTTATCAGAGTTCTTTTCCTTACCAGAATAGATCTTATGTATCTCGTCTACGGCATTAAAGTATTCGTCGTATTCGGAATAGTCCGCAAAGTCAGAAGCCATTTGCTCTACCAAAGAAGTGGTAGGAACTACAATAAGAAAGTTTTTATCTCTATTATGTAGGAAGTATCTCATTATGGCATATATGATAAGAGACTTACCAGATGCGGTTGGAGATAGCAAAAGAGCATTCTTGTTTTCTAGCCCATGACGGATCGCTGTAAGCTGATAATCTCTGGGTTTAATCTTATTGCCCCCAGACGTGAGGTTCATACTATTGATAAAAGAGTTGAAATCTCCCTCGTCAATAGGAACTTCTGTATCAGGTCTACCATACCAAGCATCTTGCTCTACAAATAGATCGTAATCCCTAGCACCTACAAATTCTTTTAGGTATTTGAATAGACCTATGGGCAACTCTTTCTTTCTTGAATCATATAACCGTATCTTCCCATCCCACATCTTATTCTTGAACGCAGGCATAAACTGATACCCTGGAACAAGGAAGCAAAAGAAATCACTCAGTTCGTTCTCAATTGAAGGATCTGTTATAACGCTGAGGAATGCGTGGTTCTTTTTCTTTACGGTTAGTGAATTCATTATGCACCGTTAGTAAATCGATGCCAGTCTATCATATTTTTAATTGTAGAATGGCGCCATCTGAGATTATTGATTATCTCTTCAAGGGTTTCTATTATAGCCTGAGCCAGATCGATCTTTGCATTTAGCTTTTGCATGTCTGGGTCAGAACGGTAGAAGTAATCCATATCACCCTTCAAGACTCTCAACCCATTTGTAGGGTCTGGATCCCAACCAAGTTTACGAACTTGATCAACGTCCATCTTTCCTGAGTAGTATAGCCACTTATTCTTGAACATAACATCTAGCTGACTCTCGAGATACTTCTTCTCAAGTTTGCTTTTGGTCATCATTTCAAGATATTTTGCGTGTAGGTTTGGGGTAACTCTAGAAGATTCGTCTAGCTTTAAACGATCTATCTCCGAGTCAGTTTTCCACATGTCCATAATTTCTTCAATATTGTACATAATATACCTTGTATCAGTGTTTATTCAATAGTCATATCCGAGAAAGAAAATACCACATCTGCAGTTATATAGGAGACTTCAGTAGCACCTGCATCAAACTCAAGTCCGCCAATAGAAGTTGGTATTGCGTTCTTGAAAGTGAATGTTCTATTCTCATTATTGTGGCTCGTCATAACCATTAATGTTATATCGCTAAACTGATCACCTAGAAGAGACTGGTCCATCACTGAAGCATTAATCCAATCAAAGATTTCTTTGTAGGATTTCATATCTTCGTCGACTATTAGTTTAACTGATAAATCTTCAAAAGTCAACTTATCTCCATAGATATTCATATTTCTTTGAGATAAGTTTGCCGTTGTAACTCCAGAAGATACTGCTGGGACTGATACGCCAGTAGCAAAAAACTCTAGGTTTGGAAACTTCTGCAGAACCAATTTGAATGATACTGGAGATAAAGAATTGATATTTTCGGGGATAGCTGCCATTGTAATATACCTTTACTTATTGTAACTCTATTTATAAGGCAAAAAAAGAGGGAGCCGAAGCCCCCTCAAAACTAACAATATTTCGTTATGTTTATTATCCAGCAGAAGCGCCAAGAACGTTTGACACACCGAAGATACGGAAGTAACCGTTCGCACGGTTAGTACCAACAGTACCAACACCAGCCTGATTTTGGCCAGTAACGAATGGGTTAGCAACCATGCCATAACGAGTCTTAAAGCCGATTTTCGGTTGGAAAGTATTCTCGCCAACTGCTTTAACCATAGTTAATGGTACATATGGGCAGTAGAATAGACCTGCGTCATATGGGTTAGAACCACGATAGCCAACAGTTACATAGTTAACAGTTGCATATGGATCGATGTATACTTTCATACGACCGTTAAGTACACCAGCAAAAGTATTACCAGTATCGTCTACTTGTAGGTTAGTAGAAAGAGCAGGCGTATAGTCTAAAAGACCAGAAGCAGCAAGAGCAGAAGCAACATCTGATGAACAGATGATGAAGTTACCTTTACCACGACGAGTGTCTTTAGCGATAGCGTTAGCTTCAAGTTCGATCTTCATGATCAAAGACTTATACTTCTCTACAGACCAACGACCATCAGTAGCGTCTAGGTCGAAGTGACCATTAGCAACAGCACCAGCAGCAGCAATATCAGCAGTACCAGCCTGTTTAGTAGCTAGTTTTGCTTTAACATTGATAGTACGGATAACTTCACGGTTCACTTCAGCTAGGATCTCAGCAGAAAGAATGTTAGCCAACTCAGTCTCAGCGTCTAGACCGTGTACAGCTTTAAGGTCTTGAGCCAATTCCATAGTGTACTCAGCTTTCAACTGACGGCTAGTAGCAGTTACAGAAGTACGATCGATTGAGAACGCCATTTCACCAAAGGTAGAACCTTCAGCATTTGCTGTTGTATCGCCAGTACCGATGCCGAAAGCAGAATCTAGATCGATATTGCCGTCAGTAGTATCAGCAGTAGTAGCGTCACTATCATGATCTTCTGCTAAATCGTTACCGAAAGCAGGATCTAGGCTTGAAGAGTTACCACCGTGAGTGCCAG